>Ga0154553_1206_pt3 | contig 9654 bp, 7 predicted proteins | sample RifGroF2_FD_105696 | JGI IMG/M metagenome (GOLD analysis project Ga0154553, IMG submission 105696) | Bacteroidetes bacterium GWF2_41_9 | reverse complement strand
GCCGATAAACTAAACGGCGATATCTGGGACTCGGGCAAAATCAGCTCTCCGGAAAATGCATGGATCAGGTATGGGGGAAAAGAGCTGCAACCCGGCATGGAATATTACTGGAGAATAAGAGTATGGGATAAAAATGATAAAGCTTCAGAATGGAGTGCGACCGGAGAATTTATCACAGGCATGTTTGACAAAAATGACTGGGCCGGTGCAAAATGGATAGGTTATGAAGAGATCTCCGATTCGCTTGTGCTTGTACCGGGTGTACATGGCAACGGAGATGATCTGGGAAATGTAGCTCTTAAAAGAACTGTTATTCCATATTTCAGGAAAGATTTCACATTGAAAAAGAAGGTCGAAAGAGCAATTATTTTTGTCAGCGGACTGGGCCATTATGAATTGTACATAAACGGCAGTAAAATCGGCGACCATTTTCTCTCTCCCGGCTGGACTGATTACAGGAAAACATGCCTCTACAATACCTATGATGTAACTGATAATCTGAACTCCGGTTCCAATGCCATTGGCACAATTGTCGGGAATGGATTTTACAATGTTAACAGGGAAAGATACAGGAAACTGGTAATTGCTTACGGAGCTCCTAAGATGATCCTCAAAATGGAAGTCATGTATAAGGACGGCTCATCGGAGTTAATATTAAGTGATGAAACCTGGAAAACATCACCTTCCCCTTTAACTTTTTCAAGTATTTACGGTGGAGAGGATTATGATGCAAGGCTTGAGCAGGAGGGCTGGAATAAACCGGGTTTTACTGACAAAGGGTGGAGAAATGTCGTCTTATCAAGAGAACCAACAGGCGAGCTGAGGCCTGAGAACGATCATCCGCTTAAGGTTATGGAAACAATAAAACATCAGAAAATCTCTGTTTATAATGATAGCATTTATATCTGTGATTTTGGCCAGAATGCATCAGGAATAATTAAAATAAAAGTCAGAGGAGAGAAGGGACAACAGATAAGTTTTCTGCCCGGAGAGCTTCTGGGAGAGGATTCGCTTGTTACCCAGCAGGCTACAGGCAGTCCATATATTTTCACATATACCCTCAAAGGGGCTGATGAAGAAGTGTGGATGCCACGGTTTACCTATTATGGATTCAGGTATCTCCAGGCAGAAGGTGCCGTACCTGCAGGAACCGTAAAACAGCGAAAACCAGTTCTCGAAGAGATAGAGATGCTGCATACAAGGAATTCATCACCAGAGGAAGGCAGTTTCAAATGTTCAAATGAGCTGTTCAATTCAATTTACGATCTTATAAACTGGGCTATCAGAAGCAATTTTGCCAGCGTTGTTACCGATTGTCCCCACAGGGAAAAGTTAGGATGGCTCGAGCAGACTCACCTGATGGGTAACTCTATCAGGTATATCTATGACATTCATAATCTGTATGATAAGATCATTGACGATATGATCGAGGCTCAGCTCGATAATGGACTTGTACCGGATATTGCCCCGGAATATGTGCCGTTCTCTGCAGGTTTTCGTGACTCTCCCGAATGGGGAAGCGCCTGCGTCATTCTGCCATGGTATATGTATGAATGGTACGGTGATATAAATATTGTAAAAAGAGCCTATCCTATGATGAAGAGGTATGTCGACTATCTTTCGGGAATGGCAGATAATAATATTCTGTCCCATGGTCTGGGCGACTGGTATGACCTTGGTCCGGAATTCCCCGGAGAAGCTCAGCTTACGCCAAAAAAAGTGACTGCTACATCTATATACTTTTATGATATCAGTCTGCTTGCAAAGATGGCTGAACTTACCGGTAAAAAAGAGGATGCCGGATATTATGGTAAGCTGGCAGAAGAGGTCAGAATATCATTTAACAGGGAATTTCTCAATGCTAAAACCAAAGTTTATTCAACAGGCAGTCAGACAGCTTATTCAATGCCTTTATATTACGGAATGGTTGATGATAGCATCAGAAGTGCTGTAGTCACCAATCTTGTTAAATCCATTAATGAAAATAATAATGCTCTTACTGCAGGAGATATAGGGTACCGGTATCTTCTGAGCGTCCTTGAAAATGAGGGGCAATCTCAGCTGATCTTTGAAATGAACTCTAAGAGGGATGTTCCGGGATATGGTTTCCAGCTTTCAAAGGGTGCAACAGCATTGACTGAATCATGGGCAGCCCTTAAGTATGTATCCAACAACCACCTTATGCTGGGTCATCTGATGGAATGGTTCTACAGTGGGATTGGCGGAATCCGTCAGGTTGAAGGCTCTGTAGCTTACAGGAAAATCATTATTTCACCTGAAATTGTCGGGGATTTAAAATGGGCCGATGCAACTATCAACACAATTAATGGTAATATTTCCAGTTCCTGGATAATTGAAGATAACAGCCTGACAATTAAATTAAAAATACCTGTCGGTTGTACTGCACAGGTTGATATCCCCCAGTCTGATCCTACAAAAATAACTGAATCAGGCATTCAACTTGCTGATTCAAAAGAGATTAAAATTTGGGGCACAAAAGGTGACAAAACTATATGTGAAATATCATCAGGCGAATATATATTTACGACACCATTTTTAAAGTAATATCAAGGTGTACCAGAAGACCACTTCAGTGAAATCGGCACTGATAGAATTTACATCTTGTTTCAAAGGATTTTTTCTCCATAATGCGACAAATTCCAATTTTATATGTCTTTAGAACAATTTTATACATCAAAATCTGAACATACTAATGACAGGGGATAAAAAAGCAGTGATCATCGGAGCAGGAATCGGAGGAATAACCACAGCGCTCTTTCTTGCAAAGAACGGCTGGCAGGTTGATATCTATGAAAAGAACTCATCAGCGGGTGGCAGATGCGGGCAGATAATCCGCGATGGACACAGGTTCGACCTGGGAGCCACAATGCTCATGATGCCGGGGATTTACAGGGAGGTATTTGATCTGCTTGAAATTCCAATTTTTGAAAATAGGAAAATTACCTCGCTTGAAGATCTTTATAAAATCTATTTTGACAACAATGAATATCTAACCTTCTCTAAAGATGAGAGCAGGATGGAAGCGGAGCACGAGAGAATTGAACCCGGAAGTTTTTCAAGTTCACGCAGATATGTATCAGCCGGTTACGATATTTACAAACTGGGGATTGAAAAGCTTATAAACAGGAACTTCGATAGTATCTTCCAGATGATAAACTTCAGGAATATTGGCCTGCTTATTAAACTCAAGACATACATTTCGAATTATGGTTATGTGAAAAGGTTCTTCAGGAATACACATCTCCGGATGGCATATACATTCCAGAATATTTATGTAGGTCAGAGTCCTTTTAATTCACCTGCACTTTTCAGCATGGTACCTGCCGCTGAGATAACCGAGGGTTCCTGGTTCCCTGAAGGAGGAATGTTCAGGATAGTCGAAATATTGCGTGATGAAGCGCTGGAAAAAGGTGTCAGGATTCACTATAACAAACCGGTAATGAGAATTACGACCAACAAAAATAAAACAGACAGTATAATTCTTGAAGACGGTTCAGAAGTTAGTGCCGGTATCATTGTAGCAAATGCCGACCTTCCGTATGTTTACAGAAAATTGCTTCCCGGAAGTATAAAATCATGGAAGCTCGACAGGTTAAAATATTCAGCCTCTGCAATATGCATCCATTTCGGGCTCGACAAACAATATCCTCAGCTGGGTCATCACAGCGTATTCCTGTCTGATGATTTCAAAAAAGGACTCGATAAGATCTTTAAGGAAAAATCGATAAGTAAGAGACCCAGTTTCTATATGCATGCACCTGCCCGGACTGATCCTTCAGCGGCACCTCAGGGTCAGGAATCTCTTTCATTCATTGTTGGCGCAGGGCATCTGGATAAAAGATTTAAGCAGGACTGGGATTTATTGGAGAAGAGAACCAGGAATGCAATAATTGAACGTCTGAAACACTTTGGACTGACTGATATTGAAGAACATATTAAATTTGAGATCTGCCATACTCCTGCGGACTGGGAGAATGCATGCAATATTTCGAGAGGCTCGGTATTTGGCAGCCTGGCTCACAATATTATGCAGATGGGATATTTCAGACCTCATAATCAGCATAACCGGTATAAGAACCTCTATTTTGTCGGCGGAAGCACTCATCCGGGGAACGGGATACCGAATGTACTTCTGTCAGCTAAACTGGTTTCTGAACGAATCCTTAATAATAATGCTAACCTTAAGTAATAAATGAATACACATAGGGATATATTTCTGGATATTCATAATACAATTGACTATAGTAAAATAGTTGATCATCCAAATATTCTGATAGCTGCTAATTTCTGGGAAAAGGAGAGGTATTGCGCTGCAAAAACCTGTTATAAATTTATGAGAACAATTGATGATCTGATTGACAATCATAAATCAAAAAACAGACTTATAGCTCCGGGTGAAAGAAAGGAATTTGTGGCCAGTGTGAATGATTGGCTTAAAATGGTTATTGTATCAGATGAATGTAATCCTTTACACCTTGAACTTGCTGAAACCGTAAAGAAATTCATGATACCTGTCTGGCCGCTTGAGGCGTTTGCAAAGTCAATGATTTATGATATAAACAATGACGGTTTCCCGACTGTTGATGCATTTCTTGAATATTCACAAGGGGCTTCGGTTGCGCCTGCTGCAGTTTTTGTTCATCTCAATGGACTCAGGAGCAAGGAGGGAAGGTATGAGGTTCCTCCTTTTGATGTGAACTGGGCAGCTACACCCTGTGCAATATTCAGTTACCTTGTTCATATTATCCGCGACTTCCGGAAGGACCAGCTGAACAACCTTACATATTTTGCTGATGACCTCATTGCAAGTAATAACCTTACCCGAAATAATCTGAGAGAGTTTGCCGGCGGGAAACCGGTTTGTGAAGGATTCAGGAACCTGATAGGCCATTACTATGCTCTGGCTGAAGAATACAGGCAAAAGACAATCGATGTTCTGGAAATCATCAAACCTCTTCATGAACCCCGGTACCAGCTGAGTCTTGAAATAATATTTGACCTGTACCTGATGGTATTTGAAAGAATTAATGTCGGGAAAGGAGAGTTTACAACTGAAGAGCTTAATCCCACACCTGAGGAGACAAGGGAGAGGGTGTACAGAAAGATACTCAATTTCAAGTGAATCCGATAGAAACAGAGTACATGATTTGATCTGGTATTACCTGTGACTCTTGTTTTCCAAACAAATTGTAACATCTCTATAACAGCTTGAGAATCAAATACAGATTTTCAATTTTGGGTGCAGCTACATTGTTCTATAAGGATATACTGAATTGCTCTTAATCGTTTTATATTCAGATTACAATTGATTTTTTGATGATTTCCTTTTATTGCTATTTCCGGCTATTCAGTAATGATGCCGGAAGCGTCAAAATCTAATTGCCATGTTTACATCTCATTGCCTTTAACCTATTGAGTCTGAAAAAGGATTTTCAGGGAGGTTTGTTAAAGGCAAACAGATTAAAATATAAAAATGGAACTTTTTCATAATACTTTCCCCTCCTTCAAAAGCTATTCTTTGTACATATTTATTTTAAATGCTGGAAAGGAAGTTGAAAATCCGAAACCCTCTCCTTGAGCATAAACAGGAATTATTCAATTCCAATTATTAGGATATATCCAGAGGATTGATATGGTACCTCGAAAGCCGGAGGCTTTTAAGTCTAATAACCCCGGTTACATCCGGGGTAAATCGATAAAGAATGTATCAACCCCGGAGCGGGTTGAAGTTGTGAATCTGAAAATATATTCATAATTTTATTGATGTGCTAAATGTGGAAAATATGTCGACTTACACTCAGTTCTTGTATCAGCTTGTATTTGGCAGTAAAGGCCATTTACCATTCCTTTCATCAGAAAATCAGGATATATTGTTTGCATATATTGCAGGCATTTTAAAAAAGAAATCATGTCACTCCTATATTGTAGGTGGCGCCAGTAACCATATTCATATTATTACACATATTCATCCTACCATATGTCCTGCATATCTCATAAAAGACATTAAAGAAGCAACTCATGCAATGATCCAGAGAGAGAGAAAATTATTTCTTCATTTCCCGGGGTGGCAGGTCGGATACAGTGGATTTACTTATCATATTTCAAGTAAGGAATCATTAATCAGTTATGTAAGGAATCAGGCTGAGCACCATAAAACAGTATCTTTCAAAGATGAGCTAATCAGATTATTAAAAGAACATAGCGTAGATTATAATGATGATTATTTATTTACCTGAAGTTCTTCAACACCGCCGGTGTTGTAGATTGCCCCAACACAGCTACCATGGATGAAACCATGGATATTAGACTTGGATGCCTCCGGCATCTTGGTGGTAATTAACTATACTGTCAAACTGGATATTATCAGATAATCAGATTCTGTATAATGATCGAAAATATTCTATACCTCTCTATAATCACCTTGGTATTATGATGAATAAGATGTGTACAAAGAGTAGCTTAAAAAGGAGGGGAAACTTCTTTAAGTCTCAATACTACCCTTAGGTTAAGGGCCTTTGGGATCTAACCCGAGTTATTGGACTTTAAAACCCTGCCGAAGCAGGGCAGGCTCCCCGGTTTTGATATTTTCAATATCCTCTTAATTTCAAAATGACGCGGACAGGTTGACTTATAAGACTCACAATATTTTCATTATTTAGTCAAGATGTACTTATCTCTGATTTTCTTTAAATACCATTGAGTAAGGTAAGCGTTATAATAATTTGCCTGTCGTGGTGGAACAAATCTTTCATTGCCGGTTTCTTCGATCAATATCCTTGTGATTTCATCGTAAAGAATCGGGCTTTTAAGATCGATCATATGATTTATTATTGTGTCAGGCAGAAATCGTTTGACTCTCTCCTTAATCCTCTGAATAGCCTTCTGCCCAGATCCAGGATTTATCTCACCGGGCAAATTAATATCAAGTTCCCTGAAAATGTAATGTGTTAATACATAGTCATATAGTTTTTTATGTAGCTTAAAATGAAATGGTAATGTTGTAAAGAAATCGATAAGATGATTATCAAATAAGGGTAATACATAACTATACCCAAAGAATGTAAATGCTTTCGCAGAATTAATAATAAACTTTGAATGAATTTCTTTAATTTCCCATTCTTCATAGTTTTTCCAGTATTCACTTATTCCATCGTTAATTTTTTCTCCGATCAGCAAACGTATTTCTTCTTTTTTTTCTTTATCAAGATCGACTAATACAAACTTATCGTTAAGAATCTGCGATGATACCTGCCTCACATTCTTATGACTCTTAAAACCAGATCTGAAAAAGCTTCCGGCTATACTATCTCCCGAAAAACCAGGCATGAATACGCTATCATCAGGAATGATCCTGTTCTCTTTTAAGTATTTAACGGCAAAATAGTCCTGCATGTAAAACATGCTTGATAAATTTGATGCATATTTGTAATAATCGTTGAAGTAACCATCATCCATATAGCCATTAATAAGAGCAGAGTCATAAATCACATTCACCCATTTCAGTCCCAATCTTGATGAGGCTTCCTTTGCAATAGCAATTTCCCTGTTATCTTTTCTTCCGTAAGTGAAACACAGGATATTGTCAGGATGATATTTTGCACACATCGATGCTACAAGCCTTGAATCATATCCTCCCGAAAGAGGAACAGCAATGAACTTATTCTCTAAGGCCATTAAATGGCACTTAAATACATCATTGACCAGCTTATTCAATTCCTCTGCAGCTGAATTAAAATTTCTATTTATTAATACTTCATATGATGGATTGTGATAGAAAGTTCTTGAAAAAGAATTGCCTTTGCAGATATACTCACCTGCCTCTACCTGGCATATACTTTTAATAAGGGTTAAATTATTAAGTGTAAAGCCAGCCGACAGAAAACAATCTGAAGCAACTCTATTTAAAGTCTTGTCAGGCAGTAAATCAGCAAGGACATAACAATCATCACTTATGATGAATTCACCATTTATCCAGGAATAAAAAACAGGATAATTGCGTAACCTGTCTGATGCTGCCCATAATTCATCAGATTTTCTTATAATAACGGTAAACTGACCATTGGCTTCTATAAGAATTCTCTTAAATTCTTCAATAGAATCTATTCCGGAAAAATATCTAAGGAGTTCACTATCCTTAAAGTAACTGTTCCCTTCCCGGATGAAACCGGTAACCCATACATCGTCATTATAACTCCAACCAGGTCTGGATAAATAAATTCTCATTTCATGTTCATGAAATTTCACAATTCAGTTCTATCTGATCATTTCCCCCGGTTGAACTTAAAATGCCGAGCTGAATCCCGCGCTCACTTTTCCGTATGATACAGGTTCTATTACCTGTGTATACTCTGTAACAAGCCGAACGTTTCGTCTTATCAGGTATCCGGCATGCAGTGTTGCTGATGTATAATCAAGCTCGTCAATATTCGAATTGACCAGGTTGGCCAGTCCTGTCAGATACCATTTGCTTTTATCTCCTGCCGGAGAAAATATGATTTCTGCAAATCCCCCCTCTGTATCGATATCACTCAGATAATCACCGCTATTTGAAAATACCTGTGAATCTTTTCTCCACAGATACTGCATGTTGAGAATAAACTTATCGCTCAGGTTGAGGGCAATATCAGGCCCGAACATTGTAAGTTCATTCGTTATATCAGTATAAAACATTCCGGGATCTGACAGCAACTCCCTGCCGGTATATCCGAAAAACCCTATGCTCAGATTCTTACCTATCGACTGGGTGATCTTACCCATAAAATTCTTGTACTTATCCTTATCAAAAAGATAGCCCTCATCTGCCTCTCCCAGGCCGCATCCGTTAACCACCTGCCCTACTATATCAGTTCCGGTGCTGAAACCCTTCTCAAGCACTATTCCCCTGTCATACTTCAGGTCAGTTGTAGAATTTCCAGGGCTTGCTCCATATATCCTGTAAGGTTCAAGTGTATATCTCAGCTCCCCCTTGAATAAAGGATCTGAGGTCTGGAACTGGCCGATATAAAAATTGATTCCCGTACTGAAAAGGTCGCGGTACATCAGGAAAGCATCTTCTATTCCGGCAATTTCACCTCTTTCACTCAACAGAAAATAGAAATAGTATGAAAGCTTATCTGAAAGCTCTCCTCCCGACATGATCTTTAGTACAAAGGGTGTTGAGAAATCTGCCTGCCCCTCATCATTAAAATTATATGAAGCAAAACCATCAAACCTGATTGCCAGAGGCAACTCCCTGAAGAGAGAGAGACGATCATCGCCGACAGGCAAAAAATGCCTTGGAGATTCATAATCCGTCAGTCTGAAACCATCTCCTGCAAAGTCTTCACCAAAAGCCTTCAGTCGTGGCATGGCAGGAGCATGGCATACCTGACAGCTGATTGAATATTTACGGGCAAAAGCAGGAATCGCGGATAAGTCTGCACCTGTAATTAAAAACAATACAAAAACCCAAAGCAAGGTAATGGTAACTATTTTTGTGCTTTTCATAGCAGATATTATTGATGTTATGGTAATATATTAACAGCTGTAGAGTGATCATTCACAATTTTAATTTCAGATTCATCTGCAGGAACTTTAAGAAGATCCGCAACAGGCTTAACAAGAAGCTGATAGTTTAATACTGCGGTAACAGTC
>Ga0154553_1203_pt2 | contig 9683 bp, 9 predicted proteins | sample RifGroF2_FD_105696 | JGI IMG/M metagenome (GOLD analysis project Ga0154553, IMG submission 105696) | Bacteroidetes bacterium GWF2_41_9 | reverse complement strand
AGGGAGCTTTACAGGACTCTTGCTGAAGCAACAACGGAAGGGATAATTATCTGGACAAATAGCGGAATTCAGGCCAATAAGACACTTTTAACCCTGCTCGGATATACTGAACAAGAGTTTAATAAAAAAACTGTGGATGATATTTTTGCATCCGTCGACATTGATTCCAGATTGGGCTCCGACCATGCTTACGAAGATCTTGGACTCCTCCAATTCGGGGAGTGTGAACTTAAGTCAGCTGATGGAACTCTGTTGAAAGCACATTCCGGGTACTCAAGGATACTGCTGGGGGATAATAAAGCCGTAGTCATTGTTATCCGGCCGGTAAAACAACAGGCAGCCGTGAAGGTTTTCAACCTTCCTCCGGAGATCCTGAAATCAATAGAAACAGGATTCTTCCGGATCAGCTTTGGCAGAAAAACCAGGTTTATTGATGCAACTGAACCGGCCTTGAGAATCCTGGGATTTGACAATATAAGTGACCTCCTGATGTACCAGGTTGAATCACTTTTCGTGAATCCGAAACAATTAAGAATACTTAAAAAAAGGCTTGCCTCAAAAATTTCCATCTCAGAAATGGTATTAACACTTAAAAAGAAATCCGGTGCCGGTTTTGAAGCAATTGTGAGTATAATGGTGTTAGACCAGAACTATCCCGAAGTTTGGTGTGAGGGTACTATCGAATATTTAACAGCTGTTGAACCAGTTGGTGAAGAATCCAATCCGGTACCGCCGAAGTATTATTTCTCGCTTATACAGAATGCTCCGGTAAGATCATTAATGAAAAGTCCGGTTGAATGCAGTTTCGATACATCTGCTTCAAAAGCGATGGAATATATGTTAGCGATTGATGCAGATGTTATTGTGGTAAATAATAACAAAGGTGTCCCCTGCGGAACTATTGATACCTCAACTATTGTAAAAAAACTTGTGAATGGGGAATCCGCAGGAACTGAAGTTGGCAAATGGGTGAGCTCTCCTCCTGAATTTATAAATTTAGACAAACCGTTGGCTCTTGCTATCGAAATTATATACAGCCACGGGAAAAAACCGCTGCTTGTAACTTCCTCTGATAACAAGCTGGAGGGTATCTTAACGGAACGTGAGATTCTGCGTATGGCATCACTTTCAGATGACCTTCTGCGAAATCTGACAAACAATGCAGCAACACTGAATGACTATAAAGAAGTCTCTTATATAATGAAACAGATGGCTGTTTCATTGATCCTGGGTAACATCGATCCACTTACAATCTCTTCTTTCATCTCAGGAACGGCCGATATGATTTGTGTTAAAGTCATAAAGATGTGCATTGATTCTTTGGGGCCTCCTCCATGCCGATTTGCTTTTATACAAACCGGGAGCGCCGGCAGAAGGGAACAGACACTGGTAACAGACCAGGATAACGGAATAATTTTTGAAGATTGCGACGGAGAATTATTGAACAATGCCCGGAGCTATTTTCCCAAACTAGGGAGGAAAATTAATGAGACGCTGGCAGCGGCAGGATATAATTTATGCAAAGGGAATAACATGGCGGGTAATCCGAACTGGTCGCAGCCTGTAAAGGTCTGGAAGGAATATTTTTCAGGCTGGATAAGGATCCCTGAACCTGTACGCCTTCTCGAAATGAGCATCTTCTTTGATTTCAGACATTGCTACGGAGATGATACATTAACAAGTGAACTCCGTGAGTACGTAAATAACAGCCTGGTAACAAACGACATCTATTTTCATCACCTGGCTTCTGCCCTGAAACATTTTCAACCCTCCCTGATCAGAACCGGTTCAGGCATAACTGACATAAAAAGGATCCTGATGCCACTTACCGGACTGATACGTCTGTACACCCTCAGATATGGTATCAGTGAATACTCTACAACTACAAGAATTCTGACTCTTCATAAAGGTGAATATTTTGATGCCGGATTGTTGCGTGAAACAATGAAATCACTAAAATTCCTGTCAAAGCTCAGATTCCGGCACCAGGCAGAGTGTATTTACGGTGAAAAAGAACCTGATAATCTTATCGATTTCAGCTTAGCCGGAGAAAACACACTTTACTTTGCCAACCTCGCCATCGGGAGCATAAATAATCTTATGCTGAAAGCCGGTAATGATTTTTATGCAACTGAAATCTAGAACCTGTAAATTGCACTCAGCAGCACTCTGACATTTGTAACACTCTTTGCATCAGCTACTTTACCATTACTCTGCATTGTACCATAGGCTGCAGAGGTTGTTTCAATCTCAGTCCCAAAGCTGACCTTCCCGCTGGTAAAAATTATCCTTGGAGAAATTCTGAAGACCCTGTCTATATTGCTGCCCCTGGAATAAACAGGACCAGTTATTTCATCCACTGAGCCAAGATTGAGGCAGTATCCTGAGAATAATCCTACGGTAACTTTACTCCCGTTTGTTGACATGTCAATCCAGAAGCTTGCAGTATTGAGAGTTGTATATTTCTTATCCTGCCGTAGAGGATCAGTAATTTCAGAAACACCATACCCTCCGATCATAAACAGATCTGTACCATTCTGTGTATAAGTACCCATCATGCTAACAGTAACAGGATTTGTTTTGATTCTGACTGTTGTAAATAACGCCATTGATCCTATTGTTGCATCTGTTTCATAGTTTGCAGTAGTTTTTACCTCTGGCCGGAGTTTTTTGTAATCTACTCCTCCCCAGGCTGTTACATTCTCACTTAAAGGAATTTTTGCCTGGAGATTGATCCCTGGAAGAGCACTGTTTCTCATATATTTATTGCTTGGGCCTTCTATACCTGTAGAGATAAAATCACGCTGCGAATATGCAGCTAACTGTACTGCAGCAGTTCCTGCTTTAAGAGTAATTCTTGCCTGTGGATTCCTGCTGAAAGGTGTAAAGGGTGCCCCCGTGTTGAAACTCAGGGTTCCCGGAAAGCTTTCGGACGGAAACATAGGATGCCAGTTCTGTCCAACCATAAGAGAAACATTACTCCAGTCGAGCTTTACAAATGCATGACGTAACCTGAAACCATTTATGTCGGTTTCACATGTCCCAAAAAACTCAGCTTCAATCACACCTGATGTTTTTGCTCCAAATGCATCAGGGCCATTAATATCGCCCTTCAGCCTTGACTGGATACTAAGAATATGGAAAGAAGGGCTAGCATTCAGATCATTCCCTTCCAGATCGGGAAGAACATTGTCAGGATAAAGATAAAAATGGCCCTCTCTGACTCCACACGACACCGGTGTCTGCCTTGTATCGTAAAAAATATCTGACTTAACAAATCCTGAAAACTTAATACCCCATTGAGGATCTGAACTCTGTGAATTTACATCGAGAAAAAAGGATGCTACCGTCATGTAAAAAATAAAGCTCTTTTTCATTTCTATCTGAATTTAATATATTCTTAATTTATTAGGCAATAGAATACTCTATGCCTCATTTTATAATTATCTGCTTCTTCTTTTTATCCGGAGGGAAAAGTGACTCCAGCAGAGTAGGCTTAACAGGTTCACCTCCCATAAGAACACTCAGATTGCTTTTTGCGGTCCTGTTGTCTTCCCATAATTCAAGAGCTTCCCGGAAACAGATAAGTGCGGAATCCTGCTTTTGTAAATGCCTGTAAATTGTACCTTTGTTGGTCATACTTACCGAAAGACGACGATCTGTTTCAATCTGAGCAGTAAGTATATTCTTAACTCTTCTTTCAAAAACCCTATCAAAATTAATTTTTTTAAACCGGGAATCATCTTCCAGCATTAACTGCCTGAGTTTCAAACTGATCTCTTCCGATGACAGATTGCCCCACTCGGCTTTCCAACGGTTGTAACATGTTATACTGCTGTCGCAGTAATTCCCTGAAAGGCCCAGCAGACTTAATTTCTCAGAGTTGCTTATTGTGCTGTCATAAATTGCCATTATCAACAAAGTACTGCTTTTATTATTATAGATAACCCCTATCTCAAATGAGCAGGCATAATCCGGCAATGATTTAAAAACAGCAGCTGCTGAATCCAGCACCGGGAAGGCATCAAAACCTGCCAGGCTCCCGGATACTTTTTCAAATTCAAGCAATATCTCCCTGGCCCTTGTTATCCTGGGATCCTCTGCCCTGTTTATCCTTCTGTAATAAAAGAAAGCAAAAAGCAGAGCCAGTAACGAAACTGAGAAGGTGATCGTAAGGATCACCTTCGTTCCTTTTGATACTATAAAAATTTCCCGTAATCGCATCAATTATGAACCTGTTCGGCTAGAAACTTTTTGATTTCCAGAGGAGTAGGTGTAGTAAATTTGGAAACAACAATATTTACAATTATCGAAATAGGAGCCCCGAACCAGGCAAAGTACCAGACATTCAGCCAGTATGATATAAACTCCTGACCCGGAAGCCTGCCACCACTTAAGCCTACAATAAAATATGTCAGCGCAATTGTTGTTACCATAATTCCGGCAAACAACCCTGCTTTTGCTCCTGCACGGTTCGATCCACTCCACCATATTCCGAGAAGGAATAAAGGGAAGATGGTGCAGGCAGCCATTGAAAATGCCACTGACACAAGCTGTGCAATCAGTCCAAGCTTGAGAAGTGCCACAATTGTAACTGCAAGTCCCATAATTACAGTTCCGATTCTTGCAATCTTCAGTTGTGTTTTAGGAGTAGATTCCGGATTAATCACTTTAACATACAGATCGTGAGAAAATGCAGATGCACCTGCCACAAGTAACCCTGAAACAGTTGAGAATGCCGCTGATATAGCCCCGGCAGCCAGCAATCCGACTATCAGACCATTTACCCCGCCAAGCTGTGCTGTATATACCACAATAGCATCTTTTGCAAGGGATCCGACTTCGGGATTCGAGGAGAGAAGCCTGCCAAATGTTGAATACGCAGGAGCTGTCCAGTAAACCAGGCAGATAAAGAATAATCCCCAGACAACAGACCATCTTGCATCAGTTACTTTGGGAACTACATAAAACCGCTGAATGACGTGAGGCAGACCGGCTGTTCCAACCATAAGGGAGAAACAGATAGCTACCCACTGAAAAAATGATGTGCCTGTCGAAGGATCCCAGGGCATTGCAAATTCCGGACTCGGAACTATAGCCAGATCATGCCCGTAAGCATTAAGAAGTGCTTCCCCTCCGGCAATATTTGGAGCAGCGATCCCTTGCACAATATCTGTAACAGCTGCTCCATAACCAACCTGTGGTATAAGCCAGAAATAGTCAAACTTAAATGCCATAACAAAAGTTGGTATCAGGAATGAGACAACAATTATAACATACTGGATCTGCATATTCTTGGTAGCACCTATCATTCCTGATATAAGGGTGTACAATAATACAACAGATGAACCTATTATAACTGCCCAGGTGTAATTCAGCCCAAGGATCCATTTGAACATCAATCCTATACCTCCGAATTGTCCGACACAATAGGCGAATGAAATCAGTATTGTAAAGATAGCGCTTACAATCCTCAGATTGCGTGAATAGTACCTGTCACCAATGAAATCAGGAGCAGTGTATTTACCATACTTTCTTATCTGTGCTGCCATCAGAATAAGAAGAAGTACATATCCTCCCGTCCATCCTACAACATACGCCAGGCCATTGTATCCAAAACCATACATCATACCTGCCATCCCCAAAACTGAGGCCGCACTCATCCAGTTTGAAGCAATTGCCATTCCGGAACCTACAGTTGATATTTTTCTGCCGGCAGCGTAATAGTCGGCCGGATCCTTTGCCCTGAAAAATATCCCTACCAGAACAAATGTTATCAATATGGCAATAAGGATAATTGCCGGACCCGTTTTGAAACTTCCCTCAAGCTGAGTAAGACTCTGCCCAAAACCATTCAGGAGGTTTGCAAGGGAAAGAAATATAATAAGATAAATTTTTTTCATATCTGTTATCATGTTTTTTATTCAACAACTCCCTGCTTCTTCAATCTCCACTCTATCAATATGTTATATACTATACACAAACCAATGAACAGGATAAGCAGGAAGACTGCCGTATAGAAATAATGGAAAGGAAAACCAAGAAATTTTGTATCGGTCAGTATTGACTGATTATGTGTCATATATAACTTCATAATATCTTCCAGCCCCTCAAATGACTTATCATTCAATGTCCCCGGATAATCACTTTTCAGAGTGTATTTAAAAATCTCCGACTCAAGTGTCCCTTTTTCAATCCCTGTAAATGGCGCTGTGATTACAACTATCGAATTCGACAGTTCTGAAATTCTCTTCTTCGTCGCCAGGAATTCCTGGTCCTTTAATGCCGGCAGCATTAACCGGAGAGATTCTATTTCAGAGATTGTGGAAGTAAGTGTTGCTCTAAGTTCCTCTGTAAGCATCTGACCAGTGAAGCAACTGATTACATCGGAAAGGACTTTCTGTTCATCTGTTTTAAGAGTACCCTTCCCTCTTGCCATTATGAGGGAATTAAGAAATGACTTTGCATCGTCTGCTGAAACCCGGCCTGTTTTAACTGCCGGCCACAGCTTCTCAAAAGTAACAAGTGCCTTCTCCGGAACCGGTTTCTCAATAGCACGGAGCAGGAACTGGAAACCGAACACAGCAACAATCCAGACCAGAAGCATGGTAAGAATGACATTCCTGTTCTTCCTTCCATGTACATTCCGGGGCCGGAAAATACTGAAATTGTAATTTTCTGAAGATTCCATAAGATCTTGATGGTTTAGGTATCGTTTTTAAATGCCAGCTAAAATAAAGAATATGTCTGTGCACTCTGCAATTAATATATTGCAATGTATCATTGATTTAAATCAACCTTTAGAATCAACTTTTGTGTATATTTGAAAACCTGATCAGTAAAATCTGATACATATATGAAAGTGACAACCAAAGTATCCTGTGAAATCTGTAAAAACAGATGCGACATATTTGAAGCAATAACACTGACAGGACGATCATTCGCAGGTGCAAAGACAATCCAGGCGCAATTAAGGAAGCACGAAAGGATATGCCGTCAGGGAGACTTTGTAACTCATGCAATATACCTTATGGATGGTACTGCCAAGCTTTTTATTGAGGGGATAAACAGTCATAATATCATCCTCTACTTAATGAAGCCGCCTGCATATATAGGACTTCTCTCTTTTTTTCAGAGTAAAAGCTATACATACTCAGTTACAGCGCTTGAAGATGCAAGGATATGCATGGTTGATCTTGATTATCTGAAAGCGCTCTATCTGGAAAATAACGCTGTCCTCCTCAAACTGAACAAAGCTTTTGGAAAATCTGTGGCACTTATAATGAATAAGATAATTTGTTTGAATCAGAAGAATATACGTGGACGTATTGCAGAAAGTCTTTTATATCTGGCAGACTTCTACGGCAGCAACGAATATAGATTATCATTAACACGCAAAGAGCTGGGCGAGATGTCTGCAATCTCTGAAGAGAATACTGTCAGATTGCTGACTGAAATGCGTAAAGAAGGCATCATCAGTCTCGAAGGCAGGCAGGTAACAATAAATGACAAAAGTATTCTCCGGAAAATTTCAGATCTTGGATAAGTGTGATATCCGATTAACCATTATTTTTAAAAAGCTCTGTTTTAAATTTCTTCAGCAGTTCTTCCTCACTCTCCATATTTCTGATCCCCCCGATCAGAACCTCTTCCAGTATCTCTATTGCCCTGTCGTCAAATCCCACTTCAATAGCAAACCTCCTGAGCAATCGTAATTCATCATCATTAATTACATCATCAGCAAGCATCATCTCAGCAATGTAGAAGAGATCCTCGAACTTATCATCAAGACTATAGGGAGGATGGTATTGATGATCTTTTTCTTTTTCGATCAGGTTATCAATCTCAGCATCTGTCAATCCGAATCTGCGACCCTCCTTATGAAGTATAGCCATTTCCTGCCGATCAATTTTACCATCAGCCCGGGCAACCTGGATGAGGTGCAGATAATGTACCTTCGGTACCTTAATTCCATGATAAGTAGTGAAATCTGAAAAGCTCATAAATTGTTTCTTTTTTTATCATTTATCCTATTAGTAACACCATTCCATGTTCTTTTGTTTAATGCTTCAGATCTTTGGAAACGGAGCCGGAAAGTTATTAATAAAAATGAAATATTTCAAGAATATGAAATCCCGCATCAAGTCGGGATTTGTTATTCAGCATTGATCCTTTCTGTCCAGAAATCATTGAAACTGCGTGCCGGCTCCTCACAAAGATATACTGCAGTGCGGTATTCCCTTGAATGCGGATTAGAGATACTCCCTACCATTGTTATCCTGGAGAACAGCGCCCTTACATCTTCACCCGGTTCCTCATCATTAATGTAAAGAACCGATTTAATATCAGGCTCAAACTGCCGGGGTATCCAGTACTGAAAACTCTCACTGAAACTTATTGCTTCAGGGAGACCGTATTTCTTCCCGATAACCGTAATTGCCCCTGCCTGTCCGTAATTTTCTCCATATATAAAACATGCACCTTTATCTCTGACCATCCGGTATGCAGAATCTGCAACAGTTGTCAGCTCCACCCACCCGAGCATATCGGCATAATCCTGCGGTAATGAATGAATAGTCCCATCTTCAAATCTACGACCCAGGTCGATCCCTAACTTGTCTTCCTGAAATTCAAAATATTTAATTAAACCAGGTGTCTTGAATACAGGGATGCCAATTGGAACAACGGGTAAGGTAACCAGGATAAGGATAACAATAAAAAGTATCCTCTTCCATATTTCCGATAACCATTGTTCGTATGCAACTGCCCCTGATGCAATAAGCAAAGGGAATACTCCCAGAGTATAATAACTTTTACCTTTAAGGAGCAAAAGTCCTCCTATTACAAAAAGTGCCAGCCAACCAAGGAATCTGTAACTCTTCAATTTGTCTGATGTAAGTAAAAAAATCAGACCGGCAACAGTAAAAAAAGATCCGGCGAACGGCATGATAAGCTGCTCCGTAAGGAAAAGGGGTGCATCCGTATGAACAAGCTGTGTATCATAGAGTTCAGACATATGATTAAAAACTGGGAATCCCCTGTAAAATTGCCATATAAGGTTGGGCAGAAAGACCAGTAATCCTGCTGCCAGTCCTGCCAAAAATTTTCTTTCCAGAAAAACATAACGGTGTTTTGTGAAAGGAATCATTGCGAAGAGTCCTGCAAGAAGCAATACTGTAAGGTATTTATTCAGCAGGGCCAGTCCTGAAAAAATACCAAGAAGAATAAGAATATTGCCATTATTTGAATTAATATATTTTATTACCAGAAAGATAATTAGTGTCCAAAGAAATATCTCGATATGGACCGGCTGAAAAAGAAAATAGGTACGCTGGAAGAAGATCGAAATCATCAGTCCGACTGATGACAGGAAGGCAGCATATTTTGAACCGCCAAGCTCCCTGGTAACAGAAGCCACAAGAATTATCAGGGCTCCGCCCAAAAGAGCAGGAAAGAGTCTCACTGCAAAAACAGAATATCCAAAAATACTCTGCATGATCCAGGCAATCCACCCCGTAAGGGGAGGAACCGAGGCATACCCTGCAGCCGGATGCATTCCGAGGGAGAAATACAACAATTCATCTCTGTGGTATTCAAGATTGTTAATGATAATAAGGTGAATGAATATGCTTATGAGAGCCATCATGGGGATCAGCGGATCCTTTGTAACAGTAAGGATTGAA
>Ga0154553_1191_pt1 | contig 10505 bp, 6 predicted proteins | sample RifGroF2_FD_105696 | JGI IMG/M metagenome (GOLD analysis project Ga0154553, IMG submission 105696) | Bacteroidetes bacterium GWF2_41_9 | reverse complement strand
AATTCAGATCAATTACGGCTTCAGCAAAGTCCGTTCCGTCGATATTCGATACAAACCTGAAAGTCAGCGAACGGTCACAATAATACTTAAGTGCTTCGTATGCCATAACAGGACCAAGGTCTGATCCTCCAATACCAATATTGATTATATTTCTGATACGTTTGCCACTATATCCCTTCCATGAGCCACTTCTGAGCCTGTCAGCAAAATCTGTCATTTTCTCAAGTACTTCATGTACCTGGGGCACCACATTTACGCCATCGACAATTATGGATGCGTTTTTGGGTGCACGCAATGCGACATGCAAAACTGACCGGTTCTCGGTAATATTGATTTTTTCACCATTGAACATAGCATCTATGTGGTCTTTAAGACCAGATTCTGTTGCAAGATTGAGGAGAAGACGGAAAGTCTCATCGGTTATCCGGTTTTTTGAATAATCCAGAAAAAGACCTGCAGCCTCAAGTGTCATTTTCTCGCCACGTTTGGGATCTTTTGTGAAAAGATCCCTGAGATGTGGTATCCCATTCTTTTGATTAGCCGCGAGGGCTTTCCATGCCTGTTTACTGGTTAATTGATTATTTTTTGAAGTCATTGGTAAATTCCATTTATGGGTTTTTCATTTAACCTGATTATTTCATAAATTTAAAACTAAACATAAAAATTGATTTTTGACATGTAAAGATTATTCATGTATGAAAAATTCCTCATTCCCTTTATTATACCAGGTCAACACCCGGGTGTGGTTAACTGATCTGTCCCGGAAGACAGGTCGCAAGGCAACACTGGATGATATTGCAGATTCAGAACTCGATAAGCTTGCCGCCAGCGGTTTTGAATGGATATGGTTTCTGAGCGTATGGCAAACAGGCGAGAAAGGGAAAGGTATATCAAGGCAGAATAAGGGATGGAGAAAGGAATTTGTGGAGACTCTGCCTGACCTGACTGAGGATGATATTATCGGATCGGGATTTGCCATAAGCCGGTATAAGGTATCTCAGGAACTGGGAGGTGATGCTGCGTTAGCCCGCCTTCGGAATCGCCTCATTCAGAGAGGATTGAAGCTGATGCTCGATTTTGTTCCTAATCATACCGGACCGGACCATGAGTGGGTCCCCGGGCACCCTGATTTCTTTATACGTGCTGAAGAATCTGATCTGGAGAAGGAACCCGGAAATTTTACAAGGATCAAACTTGATGGGGGAGAAGCCATTTTTGCTCATGGCCGGGATCCATTCTTTCCCGGCTGGCCTGATACTCTTCAGCTCAACTACGGAAATCCGCTGTTGCAGGAGGCTATGATAAATGAACTTAAGAGGATTGCCGGACAGTGCGACGGGGTACGGTGCGATATGGCAATGCTTGTCCTGCCTGATGTGTTTGAAAGGACATGGGGTATAAAATGTCAGAATTTCTGGCCTGAAGCAATACGGCGTGTCCATGAGGTAAATGCTGATTTCCGTTTTATGGCAGAAGTTTATTGGGACCTGGAATGGACACTCATCCGGAATGGATTTGATTACACCTATGATAAACGTTTATATGACCGTTTAAAAGAAGGCCATGCAAAACCGGTCAGGGAACATTTCTTTGCAGGATTGGATTACCAGAGTAAAATGGCCAGATTCCTTGAAAATCATGATGAACCACGAGTGGCTGCTGATTTTTCACCCGGTATGCATGAAGCTGCGGCCATTATTACTTTTTTATCTCCCGGTCTTCGCTTTTTCCACCAGGGCCAGCTGGAGGGAAGAAAGAAACGAATCTCTCCTCATCTTTTAAGGGCTCCTGAAGAACCCGTAAATGATAAGCTGGAAGCATTCTATAAAATACTTATTGATATCTTGCACAGACCGGTATTCCTAAACGGGAAATGGCAATTGCTTGATTGCGAGCCTGCTTGGGAAGGAAATCCGACAAACGATTGTTTTATTTCATTCGCATGGCATGGCAGCGGTGATGAAAGAATGCTGATAGTTGTGAATTATTCCCCAAACCGGGCCCAGTGCTTAATAAAACTTCCGTTTAATGATCTTCATAACAACTCGTGGTTATTGCACGATGAAATTGGAGACTATAAATATATCAGGGAGGGAAGTGAACTGCAGACAAAAGGTTTTTATCTTGATGAGCCTGCATGGAGAATTTATGTATTCTCTTTGCAGTCAGACATGTCACCATGACCTTTGATTTCATAGTTTTTTTCAGATATCCTCAGGCTGAGTGTTTTATCTGAAAGGTTAGATATTCTGATATTGCTTGTTGTAACTTTTACTTCGAACAGTATCTCCCTGAACCTGGCATGAAAAGAATAAGATTTCCACTGTTCCGGGATTAATGGATTAAGTGAGACCCTGTCGGATATTATTCTCATACCTCCGAATCCTTCGACTATTGCCAGCCATGCCCCGGCCATGCTTGTTATATGCAGTCCGTCAGACACTTCCCTGTTATAATCATCCAGATCGAGCCTGGCTGTGCGAAGGTAAAGCTCATATGCTTTCCTTATGTTTCCGATCCTTGAAGCAAGGATAGAATGAACACAGGCTGAAAGTGAGGATTCATGCACCGTCATCGGTTCATAAAAATCGAAGTTCCGCTTAATGGTTTCCGTATCATAATTCTCTTCAAGGAAGTATAGTCCCTGTAAAACATCAGCCTGTTTGATGAAACATGATCTGAGAATTCTGTCCCACGACCAGTGCTGATTGATCGGTCTCTCTTTTTTTGGGATGCTTTCAGCAGGCTTCAGCTCTTTATCCAGAAAACAATCCTGCTGAAGAAATACTTTCCGCTTTTCATCAAACGGGAAATGCATGGTTTTAGTTATCTCCTCCCATCGCATTGTCTCTTCCTTCACTTTAAGGCTGGTCCCTGAAATGATTTTTTTCAGAGCTGCAGGATTATTCTTTTTAAGATCTGCTATATTTCTGAGGGTATATATCAGTGTCCATACAGCGATTGTGTTAGTGTACCAGTTATTGTTTACATTATTCTCATACTCATTTGGCCCTGTTACCCCGAGTATAACATACTTCCCCAGGTTTTCAGAATAAGTGGTACGCTGGCTCCAGAAACGGGATATTCCGATTAAAACTTCAAGCCCATATTCTGCAATATACCCGGTATCGCCGGTATGCCTGATATAATTGTAAATTGCAAAAGCAATTGCACCGTTCCGGTGAATCTCTTCGAATGTTATTTCCCATTCATTGTGGCATTCTTCGCCATTCATTGTTACCATCGGATATAGAGCCGCGCCATCCCTGAATCCAAGCTTAGCCCCGTTTTCAATACTCTTCTGCAGGTGCTTGTACCTGTATATCAGAAGGTTCTTTGCCACTTTCATAGGGGCTGTCTTAAGAAAGAAGGGGAGTGCAAATGCCTCTGTATCCCAGTAGGTACTTCCTCCGTATTTTTCGCCTGTAAATCCCTTTGGCCCGATATTCAGTCTTTCATCCTTTCCCGTATATGTCTGGTTAAGATGGAAGATATTAAATCTTATTGCCTGCTGGGCAGCTATATCCCCTTCAATAACAACATCGGAAGCTGACCAGATCTTTTCCCACTCTTTCCTGTGACTTTCAAAAAGACGGGTGTATCCTGTCCTGAGAGCAAAAGCCGTCCTGTCTCCAACCACACTGACCAGCTTGTTCTTATCATGGTTAAGTGAAGACTGCACTGAAACATATTTGTAAATAGCAAGCTCATCACCTGCTTTGAAATTTATTTTTATCCTGTTGGCTGTATAACCATCTCTTGAAATGACTTCCGGGGATATTTTTATAATTTTCCCGTTCTTATGAATAACATACCTCATGCCTGTTGTGACATGGAAATCTGTCTTAAGTGTAGCGGATGTTATTATTCCTGCTCCCGATTCTGCAATGTTAAAAACATCCTTCCAGAACTTTTCTCTATAATTGGTGTCCTCATTCCTTACATCACCATCGAGATAAATATTAAATTCAGCTGATCCGTCGAAATCCAGGGATTTTACCGAATATCTTATTATGCCAAGGTCATTATCGGCCATGCTCAGAAACCGGCGCGTGTTTATTTCAACGGATTTTCCTTTTGATGGATAATAGATAAAGCTTCGTTCCAGGTAACCCTCTTTCATGTTAAGTACTCGGGTGAACGATCCTATTTTCGATTTTGCAAGATCGAGTGTCTTTCCATCGATCGAAAGATCTATACCAGTCCATTTAGGAGCATTCAGGACTTTTGCAAAATATTCGGGATAGCCGTTTTTCCACCATCCGACTCTTGTCTTGTCAGGGTAGTAAACACCGGCAACATAGCTGCCCTGAAGTGAATCGCCGGAATAATTTTCCTCGAAGTTTGCTCTTTGCCCCATATGGCCATTGCCTATTGAAAATATGCTTTCCGCCTCCCTGTTTAGTTCAGGATGGAAGCCTTCTTCAATTATAAGCCATTCATCATATTTAAATAAGTTATTCATTCCCAAGCCGTTTTTCAAGATCAGACAGTTTATTCAGATCCATTTCAGAGAGTCCTTTTATAACCATATGAGCATCTTTCAATATTTCTTTTTCACCAATACCTATACAGATCATCCCGGCATTCAGAGCTGCTTCAACACCTGCATATGCATCCTCAAACACTACGCACCTGCTTGCTTCAACGCCAACCATTTCAGCTGCTTTAAGAAAGACTTCCGGATCAGGCTTTGCTTTATGAACTGAATTCCCGTCAGCTACAGCATCAAAAACATCCTTCAGTTTAAGCTTTTCCAGGATCAATGGAGTGTTCTTGCTTGCGGAACCCAGGGCAACTTTTATATTTTGGCTTTTAAGATCATCAATGAAATCCAGTGTACCGGGCAGGATTTCCTCAGGTGTCATCCTGTTTATGTATTCAAGGTACCATTTATTCTTCAGAGCTGCCAGCTTCTCCTTTTCGGATGCACTAAGTTTCTTCCCTCCGATCTCAAGGATTATATCCAGCGAAGCTATTCTGCTTACCCCTTTCAGGTGTTCATTATCTTTTTCGGTGAATTTTATTCCAAGATCGTCAGTGAGCCTTTTCCATGCCATAAAATGATACCTGGCAGTATCAACAACCACCCCGTCGAGATCAAATATGCAGGCTTTTGTCCGTAGTTGCAAGCGGCCGGATGTGGATTTTGTTTTATTTGTATTATTTTTCTCCATTATCTTCTTCTGCTTCTTATGCTTCCGGTACTGGATGAAGATGAAGTGGCTGATGCTGATGGGTTTGCTGCCAGAACAAAGATCGATAAAAGACTATTTTTCATGATATTATAAAATATATTTGATTGAAATTCTTCTCAAAAGTACAAAAATACTATCAGGAACTGAAGATTACTTTCTTGCCGGCATTGCTCCTGCAGCGAAGAAATACCAACCCTGGCAACTTATCCTGGAGGCGAAAATAATGCTGCCGAAACATTAATAAAAAAGCCCCCAGATTTACGACTGAGGGCTTTTTTGCAACTTTAGATGTTTTTGATTTCATCATAAGCGCCGAATCAAAGTACGGTAATCTTTTAGCTTAGGGCAAGTAATTGCGATTATTTATGTCAACGGATTTAGGCCTCTCGTCAAATATTTTAACCAGGGTTTAATATTTCTGATAGGGGTTTGAACTAATGTGTTCTTATTTAGGTTATATAAGAAGTATATTTATTTAAGAATTCTCCTTTGATATATTTTTAAAAATTATCCCTATTTGTTAAAAAAAAATTATGAAGTCATTACTATACGATTTCTCCTTTCTAAACTTTTGATAGGACTAACCAAAAATGGTAAGGTTCAATAATTACAGGATTTTTATGAACATAAAATACACAATTAAAATGACATAATGATTTTGTTTCGGTGAGCCAGTTCATACAGGTCTTTCATTGAAGAAAACTTGCATACCTGAGGATTGCTATTTGGTTTCGCAACTACATTCCTTCCCTTTAACCTTTTCAAAGGCTTCCTTCCCTTCAGTTACGGAAAAATAAATTAGACCCACAGCACCAATAACATCGGCATAGGCAAAGCCTGTGAGTTCGTAAACAAGACTTGAAAAAAGCAGAACCAATGACATATAAACGCAAACCTTGGTACAATTGGCATCCGCAATTATGGGTTCAGAATGTAACTTTTTACCAATGTTTTTTTTTGCATTCATAAGCCAAACCATTACTACAATTGAAACCGATGATATTATTACTCCCCAAAGTGTGGTTTCAGGCTTGTGATGCTTAATAAGATTTAATACAATACCTGCAAGTAAACCTGCTGATAAAAGATAGAATGCTGTACCGGTAATTTTTAAAGCTGTTATCTCGAACATGCTTTCAGGACTGTCTGGATTGTGTTTAATCCGTAATATCATTATTGCAATACCAATCCCTGACATTACTTCAATAAAACTATCCACACCAAAACCAAACAAAGTAAGTGTTTCATCTGTATAACCCAAAAACATTGATACAATCCCTTCAATAATGTTGTAAGCGATAGTAAACAGACTTAACCTGTAAGCCTGTCTGTAAAGTCTTTTTTCTTTTGATTCCATTATTAAGAGTAATTCGCTACATCTTCAACATTGAAAAAATGGTTTCGTTCATTTCAAGGTATTGTATATTATGTGTATTTCTATTTAAGCAGGGGAAATTTATTGATACTTGTTTAATTCCACAATGGTATTGTTTAGATTTCTGTCTAACTCCAATAATTTGTTAAAACTTTCATAGGAAAGGGAGAGTTCATAAATATATTCAGCTAACGAAAGTTCTCCTTTGTCCAATGCTTTTTGTAACAGTATGAAGTTATTTAATAACTGCAGGTTCGTGCGATAATCATTTATACTATTTTGTAAACTTATCGACTTTGCGTGAAGTGCTTTTAAATTGTTGTAGAATTTCAGTTTGGTATCGTATTCCGCACTTTGAATAGCGATGGATTTTGCTTTTGCATATTTCACGGCATTTTTATTCTCCAGCAATGGGATTGAAAGACCGATTGTAATTCCCTGAAACTGCTGCCCTACAACATCTTCGCTCATATAACCTGCGTGAAATTCAGGTAAGCCTAAAGCTGTATTTAATTTTTCCTGCTTCTGGCTGATTGTAATTTCCTGCTTCAACCATTGCAAAACAGGATTATTTTGTTCCGCTTGAATATACCATTGTTCGAAGTCGGTGGAAATAGTTTGTAACTGAAAAACACTATCTGTAAACTCAATAAAAATACCACCATTAAGGCTTTTTAATTCAGACAATAATACATCACGTTCAATTTCAATGGATTCTGCATCTTTCGTAAGGTTCAGTAAATTTACCTGTGCTTTGTTATACTCCAGAATACCTGCATCACCAATTTCATATTTTGATTTATAGGAATTAGTAATATTTTGTGCATTTGTAATCCTTTTCAATAGCTCTGATTTTAAGGCATTTTGATAAATTAGATCATTGCAGACTAATCGGGTTTGCATGAAAATTAATTTGCGTTGTTTCTGGTATTCCAGTTCAACCTGTTCATTCTGGAATTCCGCGATTTGACTCCGGTAAACGTAGGCTGATGGAAAATCAAATGATTGTAACACACTTATGTCTGTGCGGTTTCCAATATTTTCCGGACTTCCCCAAAGATAATTAAATGCAAATTCCGGATTTTTCAGGTATAATCCGGTTTTATTTCCGATTCGTTCTGCATCAGCATTCTTTCTGAGCGCTGAAAGTGTGGTGTTATTTTTTTCTACTTCGGTAATAATATTATCCATACTATTTTGCGAAAAGAGTTCTGCTCCAAACAGTAAAATACTGTTAAGAAGTATAATTATGATTTTCATATATTGTCATTTTTTAAAATTCCACGATTCCTGAGTGAGCTATATACAATTGGAACGATGTAGATATTCAATAGAGTGGATGTTATCAATCCACCGAGAATTACCTTTGCCATTGGACTTTGAATTTCGTTTCCTGCAAGATTACCTCTTAGAGCCAGAGGAATAAGTGCAAGGGCAGCCGTCAAAGCGGTCATTAATATTGGATTAAGCCTGTCTGCTGAACCTTTCGTAATAGTTTCCATCAATGATACACCATTTTGCTGCAAATGTTGATAATGTGAAACAAGCAAAATACCATTTCGTGTAGCTATCCCAAAAAGTGTTATGAAACCGATGATTGCCGGAATGCTGAGAATACCTGAAGTGAAATAAATTGCAAATACACCACCAATTAAAGCTAAAGGTAAATTGAGAAGGATAATCCCTGCCAGTTTGAAGTTTTTAAACTCCTGAAACAACAATAAAAATATTATCAATAATGCTATCAGTGAAGTAAGCATAAGGGTTTGGGATGCTTTAGCTTCGCTCTCGAACTGACCACCATATTCAATCCTGTAACCTTCCGGTAAGGTTATCGTTTCGTTAATGTTTTTTTGAATTTCCTCAACTGAACCTCTTAGGTCACGTCCTGCAACATTAGCTGAAATAACAATTTTGCGCTGAACATTCTCACGACTAATGGAACTCGGACCTGACACCGATACAATATCTGCCACCTGTTCAAGCGGAACTTTTTTCCCGTCATGAGTATCTATGAGTGCTGAGCTGATGCCATCTATGGTTTCTGTATAATCTTTATCGAGTCTCAATACCAGACCGAAACTACGTTGCCCTTCGTAAATGTCAGATAGTTTTTCTCCGCCAAATGCTACATCAACAAATTCGTTAAATTTCTGAGTCGTTATTCCATATTGAGCAAGCATATCACGATTTGCTCTTATTTGAATTTGTGGAATTTCAATCTGCTGGTCAACATTTACATCAACCAAACCTTCAATATCAACTATTGACCTTTTAATTTGATTCCCAATTGCAAACATTTTATTTAGGTCAGAACCAAATAGTTTGATAGCTATATTGGCTCTTGTTCCTGAAAGCATGTGGTCTATCCGATGTCCAAGCGGTTGCCCTACAGTATATGCAATTCCGGGGATTCCGGATAATGTGTTACGCACATCAGCCATAAATTCTTCTCTGCTGCGTTCCTTTAATTTGAAGTTGATATCAATCTCAGCACTATTAGTTGTTTGTGAATGTTCATCCAGTTCTCCCCGACCTGTTCTTCGTGCTGTGCTTGAAACTTCGGTTATAGTTAATAACTCCGATTCCGCAAGATTTCCAAGTCTGTTACTTTCTTCCAAAGATGCTCCCGGTTTAGTAATAACTGAAAGAGTTAATGAACCCTCATTAAATTCAGGCAGGAAACTTCGTCCCATCGATGACATGGCAATTAACGAAATAACAAATAATCCCAATGTCGAAAACACAATTGCTTTTTTGTGTTTAAGTGACCAGACAAGTGATTTTTCGTAGTAAAATGTAAGCTTGCGTACCAACCACTTCTCCTTCTCGTTCTTAGCCAGATATTTTTCGTTTGATAGCAGCATCTTTGACAGTAAAGGAGTAAGTGTCATGGCGACAATAAGTGAAACAAAAAGAGATACAATAAAAGATATACCAAGCGGTTTCAACATCCTGCCTTCCATTCCGGAAAGAAAAAACAGAGGAATAAATGCCACGATAATAATCATTGTAGCAATGAGTATAGAAGCTCTGATTTCTTTTGATGCCTCGAAAACAACCGTAAATGCCGATTGTTGTTGGTCAATCGGTTTCTGCCTGTTTTGCCGAAGGCGTTTATAAACATTTTCTACATCAATGATGGCATCGTCAACCAATGCCCCAATTGCAATTGCCATACCACCAAGGCTCATCGTATTAATGTTCAGTCCAAGCATTTTCAACACGATTATTGCACCAAGCAGGGATATCGGTATTGCAAGGAGAGATATAAGTGTAGTTCGAAAACTGCCTAAAAAAATGAACAGGATTATAACAACAAATATGCCACCTTCCAATAATGCTTTTTGAACATTACTGACAGATGTCTCAATAAAATCTGCCTGCCGGAATATTTTTGTATCCAGTTTAACATCAACAGGTAATGTTTTCTGCAATGTTTGAAGGTTAATTTCTATCCGTTGGGTCACATCAAGAGTATTTGTATTTGGTTGTTTGGAAATGGAAATTATAACAGCAGGCTTGGCATTTTCTGATGCATAACCCATTTTAACAGCACTACCAATCTTTACCTCAGCAACATCATTTATTCTCACAGGTTTGCCATTGACTGACTTAATGTACGAATTACCCAATGCCTCTGATTCTGAAGTTCTGGCAATGCCTCTGACAACATACTCATTCCCATATTGCCTGATTACACCACCTGTTGAGTTCTGGCTTATACCTTTGCATACATCTGCCAGTTCAGTCATTGAAACATGATAAAATTTCATTTTTTGTGAATTGGCAAGTACCTGATATTGCTTATAATCGCCACCTATAATTGTTACCTGCGAAACTCCACCTGTTGCCAGGAGCAATGGTTTTATGTTCCATTCAGCAATGGTTCGTAGTTCCATCAGGCTTGTACTATCAGCCTGAATCCCGAT
>Ga0154553_1176_pt1 | contig 11631 bp, 10 predicted proteins | sample RifGroF2_FD_105696 | JGI IMG/M metagenome (GOLD analysis project Ga0154553, IMG submission 105696) | Bacteroidetes bacterium GWF2_41_9 | reverse complement strand
GCATAAACTCCGGGCACATGTGTCCGGACGAGACGTTTCCCGGGCGGTCATGCCCTGATCCAACCCGACACGGAGACGCACGCAATCCGGGGCTAGTCTGAAGGTTGTTCCGACCCGATGGCGAAACAAACAGGAAATAAGGACAGGTTAGGTTGTTCTGCAGCTGACAGGTCACGAAAATCAAGCAGAACTAAGCATGTAGAAAGCGTATGGCTTCCGTGTTTGGACGCGGGTTCGACTCCCGCCAGCTCCACAAAAAAAGAGCGAGAGTGAGAGCGAGAGCGAAGATTCTCGCTCTTTTTCCCGCACTCACTCTCACACTCACACTTGTTCACTGAATGAAATAAATCAATTACCATGCGCAGCATGGTGCTTGTTTTCTATTTGCAGGACTGGAGCTAAGGGATCAATGAACGAAGTGAATTACCCCCGCAGGGTTGAGAAAGGGTGAGGGGGAGATTTCTAAAAGCAAAAAGAGGTTCGATAGACCTTTACCGGCTATAAAAGCGATTGAGGCAGCGACCACACCGGTAAGGTTCAGGAATACCACACATAAGAGCAATACCACAATTATCACAACAAGCTCAACTGCAGTTGCAGCTGAGATAGGCCCCGTTGTACCGTTTGCTATAAGCGAGGATCTCTGGAAATTTAGGAGGACTGTCATTGCCGGTAAAAAGATCAGTATCTTAAGTGGAAGATATGATAGATCTGCAAGTTCCTTACTCAGTCCGGAGATATTAATAAAACATAAATCAGCCAGGTAAGAGCCAGAGGACCCCAGAATAGAAATATCCTCCGGTATGAAAGTCTTTCAGTTATATCCACTTTTGATAAAAATCCCAAAGATAGTTATTTACCGGTTTTCTGGCTTTTCGGGGCAGGTCGTAAAAAAGTTACTTCCGGTAAATATTGAATTCTATCGTGTTGCACAGGAGCGATAATTCATTTTCCTATAAATCATGCAATCAAATGAAATTTTACCAGCACCATAAATAAACAGGAAAAAACTGAGCAGTGTCATTGCATAGTCTGTCCGCGAATCATGTGCCATCTGCCAGAATCCTTTCTCCTGCAAAATCGGAATCTTGGTTGTGGTAATTGCAGTTATCATGATGATTAGCAGAGGTATTGCAGCAATTCTGACTGATAAGCCAATTAAAATCAGAGCGCCACAGACAATTTCAAGAGAAGCAACGAATGATGCAAGAAACTCAGGATTTGCAAAACCAATCTTCTCAAACCGTCCTGCTCCTACCAGTTCGGGAAAAAGAAACTTCTGGATTCCTTCAGAAAGAAATATCAAACTAACAATCAATCTCGGTAAAACTGACCTGTAATCGTCAACTGTTTTGAAAATCAAACTTTGAATTTTCTTCATATTTAAATGATTTTAAATAATTCCCGCACCTAAACCAAGTGCTATAACAAATAGCATTACAGCAACTAATACCTGAATAAATCGTAAGGTTATTTTCTTTAAAAATATATAACCAATGAAGGCTCCTGCAAAAGATGCAATTATTGCCGGAATCCCAAATCTCAACAGAACTTCCTTATTAGCATTCCTGCCGGCCAGCATGATTTTGAACAGATTGTTGGAAAAATGGACTACCCCTGTTAATGCTATTGCAATTTCAATTGGGAAAAAGATAGCAAATACCGGCATTAAGATTGTCCCAAGTCCAAATCCGGAAAAGAATGTCAGAATCGCTGTAAAAAATGAAGCCAGAACAATAACAACGATATCCATATAATTATCTTTCAATTTAAACATTTGTAACCCATTAAGGTTCAACAAAACGATACCAATTTATATGATGCATTAGATAAAGCACCATGTTTTCTGTATATTAATGAAATTGGGAAAATCGGAGAAGAGAATACGATGAGAAATGTGTACCTGAATAAATTCGCAATTGAAATTACCGGTTATTCTCAGGAAGAATCAAATAAATTAGGATCAGAATATTTCAGAAAAGTTCCGCATCCGGATGATTTTGAATTTATTAATCAATCTGTCGATGAAAATTGTATTCTATTTGTTTATCCAACCTGTAAGGAGGTGTGAGTATGTTATTATGTAAAAAGATATTGCCGACAAAAAATACACCTGAGTTAGTCCTGAACCCTGATGGTGTAATTGTAATCAAAGGACGATCAATCAGTGGCGAGGTTAAGGGTCTTCCACCTCAGGTTGATGCCTGGCTGGAAGAATATCTTTCCGACCCTGCCGAAAGTACAATTATTGAAATCAGGCTCGAATATATCGGAGGATTTAGTTCAGGGTATTATGTTGAGATTGTAAAAAAAATCAAAACAGTATTGCTGAAAGGGAAGAAACTGATTATTAACTGGTATTATGAAGAGGGTGACGAGGATATCCTTGAAAAGGGCGAGTGTTTTTCTATATATCTCGATCTTCCTTTTAACTTCGTAATGATAAAAGATCCTTCGTTACATAAAAAACTCTGATTTTTTTCAAAAGATTACCATAAACTATTGTTGTATTTTATACAATAAATTTTCGCCCTGCTCCCACCGACTCAGGAAAAAGATAGTTTTAAAACCTGTTAAACTACTCTATCTTGCCTTTGATATTGTAAATTTGCAAAAACAATTAATCAGAATGGGCGATATAAAGATATTAATAGTTGAGGATGAACAGAGGCTGGCTGACGTTCTTAAGAAGCAGCTCGAAGAATCAGGTTTTGCAGCAGAAATAGCATATGATGGGTATATAGGTAAACAAATGACAGAAAAGAATGCCTATAACCTCATTATCCTTGATATTAATCTGCCCCTTATAAATGGCTATGATCTATGCCGGGAGATCCGTAAAACAAACAATAAAACTCCGATCATAATGCTTACCGCCTTCGGAACTCCCGAAAATAAAATTTCAGGATTCGACACAGGTGCAGATGACTATGTGGTAAAACCATTTGATTTCAGAGAATTGCTTGCCCGGATCAATGTATTCCTGAGAAGAGCTGATCCTGGAACCATTGATTCTGAGAAGATTGATCTGGCTGATCTGGAGATGGACCTTAAAACAAAAAACGTTACACGTGCCGGCAGGAGAATCGATCTGACAGCCAAGGAGTCTCTTCTTCTGGAGACATTCCTTAAGAACCGTCATAAACTACTGACACGCGATTTCATTATTGAAAAAGTATGGGGAATTGATTTTGATCCAAGCACGAATATTATTGACGTATATGTCAATTATTTAAGGAAAAAAATAGACAGGGATTTCGAACCAAAGCTGATACATACCAAATTCGGGTTCGGTTTCTATTGCAGCGATAAGGAGATATAGGATATGAATATCAAGATAAGATTATCACTTCAGTTCACTCTGATTGTTACAGGGATCTTGTTGTTTTTTTCTGTTCTTGTTTACTATTTTTCCTATTCAAGACAGCATGCCAAATTCAGGCAGAATATACTTGACGGTGCAAAAAATTATGCCACTCTTTTCATTAATGTTGCTGAAGTTGATTCGGTTTTATTGAATAAAATACAGGAATCAGCTATTCTATGGGAAAGAGAAGAATTGGCAATTACCGACACTGCTTACAACATCCTGTACAGCAACAATATTGAATATCTCTCTGATAGTTTAACACTGGTTAAAAACGCTTATCGGAATTCGCACTATTTTGTGGTTGCTGATAAAGAGGGTGTATTTTACAGGCACATTTTTGAAAACAGGACATACTATATTTTTTCGCTGGCCTATGATAAGACCAGGTCAGCATATCTAGAAGAACTGCGAAAAATTCTCTTCTGGAGTATTTTGTTCAGTATAACACTATCAGTACTTCTCTCTTACCTGTTCGCACGAAGAGCTATAAGACCTATTTCTCTTATAATCAGGAGTGTAAAAGAAATCAACTCACTCCGCCTTGGCAACCGGCTCGATGAAGGTGACAGAAAAGATGAGATAGATCAGCTTTCCGTAACTTTCAACCAGATGCTTTCCGACCTTGAAATTGCCTTCCGGAACCAGGAAGACTTTGTTTCAAATGCATCCCATGAGTTACGCACACCTCTTTCTGTTATGATCAGTGAGACAGACTATTTCCTCAGCAGGGAAAGAACGAGGGAGGAATATACTGACCATATTGCCGCATTAATTAATGATCTTAAGAAAATTAACACTCTCCTGAACAGTCTTCTTGAGCTGGCCCAGGTTTCGAAAGATAAAAATATCGGCTTCTCTCCTGTCCGCATTGATGAGATTGTCTTTGATGCCATGCATCAGGTCAAGAACAAGTACCACTATCACAAGATCATTCCCAGAATTCAATATCCCGAAAATGAAAAGGATCTGGTAATTAATGGTAATGAGGGACTGCTTACCATTGCCTTTAAAAACCTGATTGACAATGCCTGCAAGTTTTCAAATGATATTGTTATTGTGGAATTCGGGTTTGATGGTGAGAAAATTAATGTGGCTGTTGCTGATAGCGGAATCGGAATTCCTGAGGCAGAGCTCGGAAATATCTATAAACCATTCACAAGAGGATCAAATGTTAAGTACATAGGAGGTTTTGGTATCGGACTCACTATGGTCTCCAGAATTATGCAATTGCATAAAGCAGCTATCACCGTTGCGAGCAGGGAGAATGAAGGAACACGGATAAATTTACAGTTCAGCCGTTCAATTCCTTAAATTTAAGCAGATTTTAATGAATTTCTAATAAGTTTCTAATAAGTTACAGGTAATTCATCCATAGATTTGCACCTGCTGAGATTAAGAAGATCAAATCTCAAAAGTAAAAGATAGGATATTATCAGTTGCGAATGGTAAAATCTTATGTACTTTGTTTAATTGAAACCAATTTAATTACCTTAAAGCAGTTGTCTGATTGATCAGACAACTGCTTTTTGTTTTCAGCAACTACAGAACTGAAAGAAATAAGAACATGACACTTAATTCATGGCCGTCAGGTAGTCGATTAATCCTTCGTATATCTTCTGAGCCATCTGCTGTCTGAATTTCGGATCAGCAAGCTTTTCTTCATCCTCAGCGTGTGACATAAATGCCTGTTCCACAAGCACTGAAGGCATCTGAGAAATCCTTGTAACAGTGTAATTAAAAGATCCGATCACTCCAAATTCCTTCAGGCCGAGCTCGAGGAGACGGTCATATATATTCCCGGCTAATGGTGCCCAGAATGGATTATGCCAGTATGTACTGGTTCCAGCTACCGATAGATATCCCCTGCCACCTGCATTGGCATGTATGCTTATAAGAAGATTCGCTCCGGATTGCTCTGCTATATCACGTTTCTCAATAAGTGACATGTCCTTGTCTGAATCGCGAACCTGGATAACTTCAGCGCCCATTGATCGACATAACTCCCCAAGCCTGAATGAAAGGTCAAGATTGATCTCCTTCTCAGGAAGGCCTGATAAACCAACTGCTCCGATACCCGAGCCTCCATGCCCAGCCTCAATCGCTATCTTCAAACCGGTTAATGGTTTTTCATTACTCAGATCATACACCGGCGGATATTTAACTTTAAGGACAAGCCGTTTCCCATCGATACGCAAATCATAACCCCATATATCTTTGGTTTTCAGATTCACGATAATACGATATGTACAGGGCGTTGTTTGCTCCCAGGTTATCAAGTCAATCATCCTGCGTCCTGCCATATGGGTTATCCATGTACTGCTGGTCTGAACTCCGAAAAGAGTTACAACAATCCTTTTCTGGTCAGGATCCGGGAAAACTTCATAGGGAACAGGTTCCGGGTATGGTATCGATAAAACATCGGCATCTGAGGAAGGCGCACACGACATACTTGTAATGTAATATGACGGCAGCAGAGTCTCTGCAGGTAGCATTTCAACATCATCCTGATGAATGAAACCACTTTCAATACTGCTGAGACGGACCCTGTAATTTTCACCGATTTTACCGGTGGTCTTCATAATCACCCCTGGCTCCAGTTCAGACCTTATGGGTCCTCCAAGCCGGGGGCCTCCAAGGTTATAGGTTAATCTTGAGTTTTCATTTCTGACCCTTACATGCGGAAAGTCAACCAGTTCCCTGATCTTTATTATGTTCTGAACAGTAAATTCAAGGGCCTGCTTATCAGTTGAACCTTCCAGGGGTATAAGTTTTAAGATCAACTTGTAAGATTTTCCCGGAGTAAGTTTTCCGAGAGGTAACTCAGCCCTGTACCGCGAATAATCTTCATTATCTTCCCGCATACATTTTATTGGATTCTTTCCATGAGTAAGATATACATATGCATCCTGACCCAATGAACCACGAAAGCTTATCTGTACGGCATCATCCCGCAAAAGTTCAATATCAGCTACTGGCTCAACAGATTTTTCATCAATCCACAAAGGGAATGGTGCTATTTTCCTGTCACTCCTGGTATAGTAGAACTCCCGTTCATAAAAAGTTGAGAGAGAATCATATGTCATCACAGTTGCCCTTACCCGGTTCTCTCCCTCATTCAGTTTGATCTTCTTAAAGAATATCCCTGTTTTGTATTGTTTAACGGAGTCACCATTTATCCAGACTTTTGCAGGATAATCAGTTTTACATAACAGATCAAATTCAGGAACATCTGTAAATTGCTTTGGCATTCTGCGGAATTCAACCCAGGGTGATTTTCGGACAGTCTTTCCATCAGTATTTACCATGTAGCTGTATGGAACAATCCAGTCTGCAGTTGAAATCTCAACAGATCCAGCTTCAGTCATCAGTTCAATAGTGTCTGGTTTTGTTAAAATGAAGCTTACGCATCCGTCTGAATCTGTTATCAATGATTTATTACTCTGACCCAGCTTCAATTTTCTGCCACCAGGACTTTCAGGAAACAAATGAGACAGATCAAGTCTTATTACCTGCTCCGGTTTAATCTTTTTCAGATTAAGGTGGAGATTTGCCAGTCCCTCATGAAGTTTGGTATCTGTTCTTGCAATTTTACTTTCGGGAATTATCATGTCAACCATTCCTTCGTTAAGGAAGACAGATGCACTTTTATACTCTTCGTCTTCTGACCAGATTACAAAATTTACAAGATACGGCTTTAACATCATAGCCTCAACTACCATAACTTCAATAAGTTCCGGAGCAAGATCTGAAATATCCATTCCCAGACCATCAATATCATAGTTTGTAACCAGGTTGTTCACCTCCTCTTTAAGATTAGCTATCATCATCTGAAGGGGGATGATCCGTCCAGGGTCAGTATGTCCCGGGAAGTTAATAACTGCATATATCTTATGCTGATTCGCGTGAGCCTCCCTTACATCATCTTTAAGCGAAGACAATCCTCCATCGGTGAAGAAAAAAATCGTACTCTGTTCAGCTTCTTTCACAGGCTGTTCCCCGGGGACTTTCTGCAGAGTTTTACATCCTGAAAGTATCAGAGCCAGGATAATGGGGATCGTACCCAAACTGATAATGGTTCTTTGGTTTTTCATCGGTATAAGAGATATTTCTGCCTGACTTTTAAGAACTCACTCACCTGATCCTGGCATGCTTTTATTATCTCTTCAGCATTCACCCCGGGCTCATCCATTCGTTTTATGACAGCAGGTGGAGACCATATAAGTGAATCAGGGCTGGTTTTACGATATGCATCAAAAGTATGCACTGCTGCTTCAACAGACATGAAAACTGCCGGATCTGTAACCATTACTTCCACTCCATGACTCATCATGTTCCATGGTTTTCCCCGCGGATTGGAACCTGTCGCGGAATTTTCAGGAATGAAATGAACGGGTCTGAAGATTGCTCCTTTAATGCCCCTGCTGTTGAGATCAGCTGCTGCCTTTTCAGCATCTATCCAGGTTGATCCTGATATTAAAAATGGTTTAGTTGTACCTCTTCCTTCAGAAATGTTTGTCCTTTCAAACAGGCATTGACCCGGATAGACTATTGCAGTTTCCAGTGTTCCCATATTCGGCGATGGCATGACCCATAAAAGCCCGGTCTCGTTCCAAAGCATACTCCTTCTCCACCCCTTCATCTTAATTACTGTAAGGTCTGCACCATATCCCTCAGTTTCATTCCACATGGTTGCCAATTCACCATAGGTCATACCATGTCTGAGCGGAAGAGGGTGGCGGAATATACTAACCGTATCAAGTAATGGACCCTCAACAACCCTGCCTCCCAGAGGATTTGGCCTGTCGAGAACGATAAAAGGGATCCCTGCCTCTGCGCATGCCTGCATAGCGAATGACATGGAATATTTGAATGTATACCAGGCTGATCCTACACCCTGAATATCAAAAATAAGTGCATCAAGGTTCTCTATCCATTCCTTCTTCGGGGCAAATGAGTCGCCATACATGCTATATACCGGTATTCCTGTGACCGGGTCCGGTTCCCCATCCTGAATTATCCGTCCCTGCAATGCACCCCTCACTCCATGTTCGGCTCCAAACAGGGCAACAAGGTTTACTCCGGGAGTGGCGGCAAGTATATCAATACTGCTTCTTAAATCAGACCCGACTGCAGATGGATTTGTAATAAGACCTACCTTTTTGCCTCTTATCAGATCGAGGTGATCGGTTACAAGCAGATCTATTCCGGGTGTAACAAATGGCTTAGGGAGAACTGGTTTTATTTTATCTGCACCAAATTTTGCCAGGATCTCAGTTAAGGCAGGAGCATCGCTGAAAGAAAAACCTGACATCTTCCTGTATGTTAAAGCACTTTCATTCCCAAACCGGTCGACAGCAGAAACTGCGATACTGTCTAATGGCAAAAGAACATCCTCCGGCTTAGTTATTGTCCCCGGATCGACCCGGTTTAAAAGGGACTGGTTGACAACAAATGCGGGGACACTATCCGATGTAATACTATTTCCAAATATATCATAGTTCCATTGAGAGCCATGTTTAAAGTAAACAACCCACCGTCCAATGGCATCCTTATCTTTATTAACCCAGGAGACTCTAAGAATATCTTTATCCGGTGAAATATTTATCTCCGGAGCAACTGGCCGTTTTTTGTCAAGCCAGGGAGAAGACGGAACCAGTGCCTTCTTTTTATATGGTCCGTCAGAGATTGCCTTTGCCAATCCCGGAGAATACTGGAGAGGTCCTATGCTCCAGTGGACAACTCCGGGACTTTCAGGAAGCATTCCACGGGCTACCATGATCTGGTTCAGAGTTTCATCTATCAGCTTTGAAACCGGTTGGATACTCAGACTGATCCCCGGCCATAAATGTCTGCCCTTTTTGTTTTCGTCTTTCCACCAGCCGAGAAGCAGCGGATAACTCTGAGGAATCTGGTTGATCTGCCAGTAGAGCTGGGGGGAATAGTAATCAACCCAACCTTTGTTAAGCCATTTGCGTGCATCGGCATACAGCACATTATGCTGATCAAAACCACTTATTGATGGCGGATTATATGGCCGCCAGATACCGAAAGGACTTAATCCGAATTTAACGTAAGGTTTTTCTGCTTTTATCCCCTTATAAATCCTTTCCACAAGTATGTTGACACTTTCTCTTCTCCAGTCACCCCGTGATAATTTACCCCCGCTCTTTTGATAAGCCTGCCAGCTTTCTTCATCAGGAAAATCCTTATCATTATTATAGGACGGATAAGGGTAAAAATAATCGTCGAAATGAATACCGTCAAGATCATATCTGCGGACAAGGTCCATAACCACATTGTAGGTCTGATCCTGTGTAGCCTGCTTTGTGGGTTCCATCCACCAGTAACCCTGCTCAAGCTTAACAACGAGTTCAGTCCTTTTTTTTACAATTGAGGCATCAGATACCTCACCGCCGGAAACATGATGGGCACGATATGGGTTCAGCCAGGCATGAAGTTCAATACCACGGGTATGTGCTTCTTTAATCCAGAATTCCAGCGGATCATAATATGGATCAGGAGCTTTACCCTGTTTCCCGGTAAGATAGTAAGACCATGGTTCAAGATCACTTTGATACATGGCATCGCATTGGGGTCTTACCTGGAAAATGACTGCATTGAAATTATTGTTGAAAAGCAGATCAAGAAGTTCAATTGCCTCTTTTTTCTGTTGTTCCACTGGCAATCCTGGTTTGCTCGGCCAGTTAACATTTGCAACAGTAGCAACCCAGGCAGCCCGGAATTCCCTCTCAGCACCTGGCGTACGGCCTGATGGATCACCGGTAGCAGCAGTTTTAGTAGATACACATCTTGTTACAGTAATTAATAACAGTACATAAGCAAAAAACAGCAGAGTTCTTTTTAACATAGTTTTGATATTAAATACCGACAACTAATATTTGATTTCCTTTAAAGATAATTTTTTAAAAACAATACCCTCATATGGCGATTTTTCTCCTGCTTCATAAAAGCAACCCAATTCTCCAGTCGACAGAAGGGTAATATCCGAATAGGCAGCAGGTCCATCATAGAGAACCTTTGATACAGCCCATGTTTTACCTTCATCATTGCTTATGCGAAGGGTCATCTTCTCACGTGAGTTTTCGCTTGCCGGATTTAAAAAATACAGAATCTTTTTTTTGGGATGGTTAAGAAGGCTGGCCTGGCAAATTGGTTCAATTAACAGAGGATCTGAATAAATATTACTCCATGTCATGCCTCCATCATTACTCAGAGAGACTTTTCTTGTCTTCCGGGTACGGTCATAGTTCCGCATGTTCAGCATCAGTTTACCTTCGGACAATTCGGCTATGGTACATTCATTTACCTGGTCCTGCGGGGTTGTTCCTCCCAGATTCCAGGTCTTTCCATTGTTGTCGGAATAGATTATATGTGAAAAGTATTTCCCGGTTCCTGCCTCAATATGATCGCACGGAATTATCAGACGACTCTTATATTCACCTGCCTGTAGCTGAATCCCGTGGCAGGGTCCTGTAGCATACCATGTCCAGTTATTAAGCTTTACCGTTGTTGTAATTTCTACCGGTTCTGACCATGTCAATCCATCATCGGAGGATACCAGCAGGTAAATCCTCCTGGTGTCCCAGCTTGTCTGATTTATGATCTCGTGCTCATGGTCACTTCCGAGGTTCCAGGTGGATAGAAGAAATATCTTTCCACTCTTTGTATCCTGTACAGGCGCCGGGTTTCCGCATACATTATCACCATCATCCCAGATCAGGATTAACTCGCTCCATGTTTTACCGTTGTCATCTGAACGCTTCATTACCAGATCGATATCTCCTGTATCGGAAGATGTATTCTTCCTGCCCTCGGCAAAAGCCAGGAGTGTACCATTTTTTGTGGTTATAATCGCAGGTATCCTGAATGTGTTGTAACCATTGGTGCCGCTTTCGAAGAGATAATCGAGTTTCTTTTCAGTTGTTTGTACCTGGGCAGATAAGTTATATGCCGGGAACAGAAATAGTGTAAGCAGGCAAATGAAGAGTGCTTTTTTCATATCATAAAGAGTTAATTATTTCAAATTTAAAATATAAATTCATTGAACATATCAAATAATTTCGGTAGGGTACATTATATTTAACTATAATTTTAACCGCAAAGGGAACAAAGTTCTTCGTATCCTACGGCTGGCAGATACTTTTGCGAACTTTGCGGTTAATGGATTTAGTTTTAACAAGACTTATCTGTAAATAATATTACCATATATGTGGCTGATAATCTTACTATTTCTTGCGATT
>Ga0154553_1107_pt1 | contig 14863 bp, 12 predicted proteins | sample RifGroF2_FD_105696 | JGI IMG/M metagenome (GOLD analysis project Ga0154553, IMG submission 105696) | Bacteroidetes bacterium GWF2_41_9 | reverse complement strand
AATGAGCCCGCCATATTCAACTGGTTCGGCTGAGTTTGCACTGCGGTATGAGTTCGGCTCAAAGGTAAGCGCTGCCAATCCAAGGTATTTCTAGTTTTATGGGTAAAAGTACAATATATATAATAAGTATCATTTTAAGCCTTCTGGCTGCAATTCCTCATGCTGAAGCCCAGCAGCCGTCTTTATATAATGTGAAGAAGATGCCTTTCAATACAAATTACTTCAATGAGATTTCCCCTGTTATTGTTGAGAATGGGATTATTTTCTGTTCCGACAAACGGTTCAGTGGTATCAAAGACAGGACATCTTATGACGGAAGGCGTTTATATAATATGTACCTGGCAGAAAGGATTGACACTTCAGAATGGCGTAATATTAAGGAGATAAAGAGCGAGCGCAGTTCAAAATTCAATATCGGTCCATTCTGTATTGCGCCTGATGGCATAACTGTATATTTCACAAGCGAGACAGAGACAGGTAAACAGGCACGAAACAAAAAGTTCAGGAATCACAGCGGTATATTCATTGCAGAACTCTCAGGCACAGAGCTTGTTGGGCTACGGCCATTCAGACATAACAATCCGGGATATGATATCGGACATCCTTCGATAAGCAATGACGGGAAATTTCTCTATTTTGCCTCTGCAATGCCCGGAGGTCAGGGTGGTTCTGATATTTATTACTGTGAATTAATTAACAATGAGTGGTCCCCTCCTGTTAACATGGGACCACTGGTCAACTCGCCTGCTTCTGAGAATTATCCGTTTATCCATTCCCCCGGAAAGTTGTATTTTACTTCAAACAGAACAGGGGGGGCAGGGAAAATGGATGTTTATTCGACTACCAGGTATGAAGGCAAATGGGAAGCACCGGCACTTCTTCCGGAACCGATTAATTCAACCTATGATGATTTTGCGTTTATAGCGGAAGGAAATCAGCAAAAAGGTTTCTTTTCATCAAACCGCAACAGCAGAGATGATATCTACAGCTTCTCATCTACGATAAAACGTCTGGATGCATGCGATACTCTTGTGGAAAACAGTTATTGTTACCGGTTTAAGGAGGAAAATGCTGCCAAGTTTGATACTACTCCATTCCGGTATGAATGGAGATTCGGCGACGGCAGTAAAGCCGTTGGCGCTGTGGTTGAGCACTGTTATGCCGGTCCGGGAGCATATCTTGTCCAGCTCGATGTTGTGAACCTTATTACAAAAGAGGTTCTTTACAATGAGAAATCCGATTCCCTGATAATAACCGATATAGAACAACCATACATTACTGCTCCTGAAGTGGCTGAAGCTGGCAGAATTATTCGCCTTAATGCAGATCAGACTTATCTTCCGGGCTGGAGCATTTCACAGTATTACTGGAATTTCGGCGATGAAACAATTCAGATTGGCAGGGAAGTTGATAAGAGTTATTTAAAGCCCGGCATTTATAATATTCAGCTGATAGTAACTGAAGAACCGGTGCCGGGAGGAATGGCAAGAGAGACGTGCATTTGTAAAAATATTACAATAACACGTCAGCCATAATGCTGAAAATAACTAATTTTAGACGCATGAAATTTGTTAATTCAATATATATAACACTGGTTATTATTCTTCTGACGGGATTTCTGGTTTCTCCGGAGGTTTCTTCACAGGCTGTTCCCGGGAAAGATGAGAATATACCTTTTCTTGTTACATTCGGGAAAGATGGTAAAATCTCATGGGGAGATGACGATTTTAACCAGATATTTTTCTTCTCCATTCCGAAAGAATACATCCAGCAATTTTATATAAGGGTCTTTGATCCCGATTGCGGAGGTGAACATGATGAAATACAGGGTGATTTCAATACCAAAACCCTCTTTTCTGTATACGGTGGAAAAGGAGCTGATCCTGAACAGCATGAAGAAGCAAGGGGGCTTCTGAACGGGGTGAACTACAAAACCGGAAACCTTCTGGCCTCGAGGGTGTTTGGACAGGAAGCCCGGTATGATAACAAATACTACTCCTTCGGGCCATTTAATCAGACTGAAGGTGAATTTAACCAGAAATGGAACAGTTATATATTTAAAGTTGTTTGTGAAGGAATTGCAGGCGATGATGGAAATCTTTACAGATATTTTCTGAGCCGCGATGCCAACTCAAACCTTGCTATTGAAGGAGCTAATGCATTTACTTATGAATATACTTTCCGCATGTGGAACGATTTCAGGAGCATTGCTCATATTTACCCGTATGTTGATACAGGAATTGTTTCAGTAAAGCAAAGCAATTTTGACTGGGATAATGATGGCAAGATACTTGTGGTTTCGAGATATAAAAGAGGCATTGAAGTACCGATTTCAAATGAAGCCAACTGGGTCAATTCCACAATTCCGATTGAACCGGCAGAAATTAATTCCTCTCTTGATTTTCAGTTTCATAAACGGCAGGGAGAGCTTGTCAAAAATAACAATGTAGTTATAACTCTTGAGAACCAGCGGGGAGATGCAATTAAGTTTTACAGCTCACCGATCGGCGGAGTACCGGTTTACCAGCCTGTTGTGACTAGAGAAAAAATCCCTGCCAGGAAATAAACATACTATCAAATGGTGTTTAACATAAAGTTGAAAATATTTACCAGTATCCTGGGTTGCTTTTTTTTATTTTCAACGCTGTTAGAAGGTCAGACTTATAATTTCCGGAACTACGGAGGTGAGAGCAATATTCCCAATATCTTTATATATACTATTAACCAGTCGAATGATGGCTATCTGTGGATTGGTATGGGTAATGGAATTGCACGGTTTGACGGATTTGAATTCTATAAGGTGGCATATCCCGATTCTTTATCAGGGAGGTATCCGATAACAAATCTGAAAGATAAGTCAGGTAAGCTGTGGTTTGGTTGCAGCGATGGTTCTGTTTTTTTTCTGAGTGACAGGAAACTTGTTAAGGTCCCATTATCAAATACTAAAAGTATCAGTGATATCATTGAAGGACCCGGGGGAATGATTTATGTAATACCACAGGGAAAATCAATTTTTGCGATTAATTCATCTGATCCGGGCAAGACTTTTCAATACTCACTTTCTGTTGATCCGGTGATGTTTTCAGGTTGTTTTAACCGGAGCGGCGACTTGCTTATCGGCACACAGGAAAACCTTCTCATATGCCGTATTGCCAAAGATTCAGTAAAGATTATAACCATAGTGGAAGGATTCGATTATTCAAATGTAACGGCTATACATCCGACTGATGATCCCTCAAAATTCCTGATAGGCACTGAAGGAAATGGCCTCTTCAGGCTTTCATTTACGGCGGGAGTCACTGAGCATACAGTCAATTATGACAGACACGGAGGAGAATTTCTGGATCTCGACATTTGGCTCTGGAGTCATCCAGTTCCGTCTTTCACCTGACAACGGATCGGTGAAGGATGTGAAGAGATACGATATACTCTCAGGTCTTGTCAGTAATGATGTAAAAACTCTCTTTCAGGATATTGAGGGGAATTACTGGTTCGGTACTTATGGCGATGGAGTTTCAATGCTTACCTCATATGCTTTCGGTTATTACAGGCCTGGCAGGAATGCAGCAGAAAATAATATTCTGTACGTCAATATGTTGAATGAAAAGTACATATTAGGCACTCCTTCAGGATTTCATCTGTTCGATCCCGTAAAGGGCATATCAGAATCCTTTACGGATCTTCTCAGAGGCATCGGGCGTACGGAGATCACATCCTATTACATTGATGATGAAGAAAACCTCTGGATAGGTACCGCGGGAAAAGGGCTCTTTATCAGAAACCGTTCGGGTCAGGTCAGACTGTTTTACAGTTCAGGTGATTCAGGAGCTGACAATATCAGGGATATAAAGGTGGATGATAGGAATATCTGGCTTGCCACCATAAACGGGGTAATAGTACTTAACAGGGAAAATGGGAAGTTCTTAAAGAAATTTGACATTAATAACGGCCTGCCTCACAGCAGCATAAATACAATTCTTCTTGACTCGGAAGGCAGGGCAGTAGTAGGAAACAATGAGGGTGACAGGCTTTTCATTATTGACCGTAACTTCGAGATCCATATTGCAGAAGGATCCATGACCGGAAACACCGTAAACAGAATACAGTCATTTTCTCAGGGGCGCGATGGCACAGTATGGATTTCAACACGGGGTAACCGTGCTTTCAGGTTTCAGAATGATACCGTAACAGCCATACAGAGATCATATGATCTTTTGTCAAACTATTGTTACAGTATACTGGCGGATTCCGAGAATAATATCTGGATCGGACATGAAAAGGGTTTCTCGAGATATAATGCTCTGACAGGAAGCGTAAGGACATTCGGATCCGACTTTGCAAAATCAGGAGTATGCAATCCGGGAGGAATGTTTGAATCACCTGACAGGAAAATATTTATTGGCACAACTGACGGGCTTATTATTTATGACAGGGCAAAAGACAATAAAAGCAGTATTCCTCCCTTTACAAATCTTAACTATATAACTATTAACGATATAGTGTATGATTATCAGCCTGAGTATACGCTTCCTTATAAAAAATACATTATCAGGTTAAACTTTACAGGCATTAGTTTCAGGGATCCGGCGAAGGTTTACTATAGTACTTTTGTAGAGAATTTCGATAAAACATGGAGTAAACTGAGGTCGATAAGGGAAATACCCTACAGCCTTGGTGATGGAAAATACAGATTCAACATTATTTCTGTAAATGAAGACGGTATCTCACAAAAGGAACCTCTCTCATTTATTATACAGATAAAGAAACCATGGTGGAGAACCTGGGGAGCTATTATAGCATGGATTGCAATTCTTACAGGAGTAGTAGTTGTGATAATAAAGGTCAGGGAAAAAGGGCAGAAAAAATTGCAGGAGTACCTTGAGACTGAACTTGAATCAAGAACAAGCGTAGTTATAAAGCAGAAAGGCGAGATTGAGCTTCAGAATCTTGAGATCACCGACAGCATTAATTACGCCAAACGTATCCAGGCCAGCATTCTCCCCGATTTTGGTAAACTAAAGGAAGCCTTCAGGGATGCATTTGTGCTTTTTCATCCAAGGGATATTGTAAGTGGAGATTTTTACTGGTTCGACAGGCTTGACGATGATAAGTTCATCCTGGTATGTGCTGATTCGACGGGACATGGAGTGCCCGGTGCATTCATGTCGATGATAGGGTCAACTCTTTTGCAGGATATTGTTTCGAGGCAGCGTATTTCAAAACCATCCGAGGTTCTTACTTTGCTTGACAGGCACATCTTTTCAACTCTTAATCAGAATGTTGAGCTGGGAGTCTCAAATGACGGGATGGATATGGTTGTATGTGAGTTCAGCCTTAAAAAGCGGCATGTAAGGTTTGCTTCTGCAATGCGGCCCGTAATTATTGTTATCGGCGGGGAATCATTTTATATTAAGGGCAACCGATCGTCTGTGGGCGGGGAGTCAGTTATGGAGAAATACTTCGATGACCAGGAGTATTATCTGAATAAGGGAGATACAATCTATCTCTTCTCTGATGGTCTTCCCGATCAGTTTGGTGGCAATGATGGTAAAAAACTTAAAATAGCAAGACTAAAACGGCTTATTGAACAGGTATCGCATCTTCCAATGTCAGAACAGGAAGTGGTCATCTCGGATTTTTATAAAGAGTGGAAGGGGAGCTATGAACAGGTGGATGATATACTGCTCATTGGGGTTAAACTATGAGCCGCAAAATCGGTTATTTCGAATAAATATTATTCTCTGAAACTATTATTTCAGGTGTTTCGGCCAGATTGCTGAAGTTTTCTGCCCTGTCTTTAATCAGGAAATCATATTTGATAGTATCATCCCGGCTATAGGACTGATAGATGAATGTAACTGAAATGGATCCTCTTAGTATCTGATTCTGGCCCAGTCTCTCCATGAAAGGTATCCTGTATGAATCATAGGGCAGCAGGGGATCATTCTTATCGGTCACCCGCACCATTGTTCCGTCGATTTTTCTGAAAAGTATCAGATTCATGTTCGTGGTATCGGTCTGCGATCCGGAAGGAGCCGTTAGGCCCAGATCACCATCCCCGTCTTCGAACCTGAACAGCAATCTGCCGGCTTTTGAAGTGTTTCCAAGTATGTCGAGTGTGTCAAAAATCTCAAAGCTGGTGAATTCAATACTGGGAATTGCCGGCAATTGCTCAATTTTGATGCAGGCCATAACTGCTGCAAGCGCAAAGAATAATATGACCAGAAGTCTGAGTTTTCTCATGATTTTTTGTCACTTAATCATTTATCACAAAAATCACACCAAAGATCACTATTTTTTTCGGAAAAAAATCCTTACAGGTACTCCCGTAAAGTCAAATTTTTCTCTCATCCTGTTCTCCAGATACCTTCTGTAAGGCTCCTTAACATATTGGGGGAGGTTACAAAAAAAGGCAAAGGCAGGAGTGTAGATAGGCAACTGGGTAACATACTTGATCTTAACATACTTCCCTTTTAATGCCGGAGGAGGATAGTTTTTAATAAGCGGCAGCATCACATCATTCAGCTCGGCTGTACCTATTTTTCTGTTCCTGTTGCTGTTGACCACTTCAATCAGTTCAAGAACCTTATGGATCCTCTGCTTATTGATGGCAGAGATGAAAAGTATAGGGTAGTCAGTGAATGGTGCGGTCTTTTCCCGGATCAACTCTTCAAACCTGGTTGTTATGTTATTTTCTTTTTCAATAAGATCCCATTTATTGACCAGTACTATCATTCCCTTATTGTTCTTCTGAATGAGCGACATTATATTGAGATCCTGGGCTTCTATACCCCTTGTGGCATCGAGCAGGAGAAGACATATATCTGAACTTTCAATGGTCCTTACAGCACGCATAACTGAATAGAACTCAATATCTTCACTTACCTTGCCTTTTTTCCGCAGTCCCGCAGTATCAACAAGCAGAAAGTCATGCTGGAATTTATTGTATCGTGTATATATTGAATCACGGGTGGTTCCTGCTAAAGGTGTAACAATGTTTCTTTCCTCTCCGAGCAGCGAGTTTACCAGTGATGATTTCCCGACATTAGGACGTCCGACAATAGCGATCCTGGGGAGGTCCGGGAACTGTTCTTCTTCTGATAGAGGAAGATTTTTGACTACGGCGTCCAGCAGGTCACCTGTTCCGCTGCCGTTTATTGAACTCAGGGGAAAATAGTCGCCAAGCCCCAGGTTATAAAACTCGGTTGCATCAATGAGCCTCTCATTGTTATCAACCTTGTTTACGACAACAATTACCTTCTTATTATACCTTCTCAGGAGAGAGGCCACCTGAGAATCAAGTTCATGAATTCCAATAGTAACATCAACCATAAACAGGATGAGGTCCGATTCCTCTATTGCCAGAAGTACCTGCTTGTTTATCTCTTCCTCAAAGATATCATCGGAGTTTTGCACATACCCGCCGGTATCGATAACTGAAAATTCAATACCGTTCCAGTTCGACCTGCCATAGTTCCTGTCGCGTGTTACTCCGCTTACCTCGTCAACAATGGCTTCCCTTGAATCGGTTAGCCTGTTGAACAGGGTTGACTTTCCTACATTCGGTCTTCCTACTATTGCAACGATTCTACTCATTTAAAACTTTATTTAACCTCTTACCTGTAGCCGAACTTTTTAAGCATATCGGATTTGTCTCTCCAGTCCTTTGAGACTTTCACATAGACTTCAAGAAATACCTTTTTCCTGAAGAAACCCTCCATATCACGCCTGGCTTCTGTTCCAACCCTCTTCAGCATACTACCCTTATGACCTATTATTATTCCTTTCTGACTGTCGCGGACAACATGGATAACAGCTCTTATTCTTATTAGCGATTTCTCCTCTGAAAAACTCTCTATCTCAATTTCAACTGAATAAGGGATCTCTTTCTTATAGTGTATCAGGATCTTTTCACGTATGATCTCTGAAGCGAAGAATCGTTCTATTTTGTCCGTTAACTGATCTTTTGGGAAATATGGTTCTCCCTCCGGCAGTTTTGAGAGTATGGCATTAAGAAGTACATCAAGATTAAAATTCTTCAGAGCGGAGACCGGTATTACCGGTGACCCGGGAAAGGATGCATGCCATAATCCTGCGATCTTCTCAAGTTCATCCTGGTTTGAAAGATCAACTTTGTTGACCACAACCAGTACCGGTATCTCCGATTCTTTAATCTTGTCGATATATTCACCTTCATTTGCTCCCTTTTCGGTGACATCAGTTACATAAATGATCATGTCTGCATCGGACAATGCAAGATTGACTGAGTTCATCATCGTCTCCTGCAGCTTGTACCTTGGTTTAAGAATGCCCGGAGTATCGGAATAAACAATCTGAAAATCATCCCCGTTAACAATACCCATAATCCTCTGGCGCGTTGTCTGGGCCTTTGAGGTGATAATGGAGAGTTTCTCTCCGACCAGCGCATTCATTATTGTTGATTTACCAACATTGGGATTCCCCAGAATATTTACGAAACCTGCCTTGTGACTCATTCTGTAAACTAAAAAATTCCGCGTTTAAGCATATTAACTTCTTTCTCATTCAGATACCTCCACTTTCCGCGGGGAACATTCTTTTTGGTCAGTCCTGCAAAATAGACCCTGTCGAGTTTTTTCACTCTGTATCCAAGTGTTTCAAACATCCTGCGTATAACCCTGTTCTGTCCGGAATGCAGTTCTATCCCTATCTGTGTTTTATCTTCAGGGTCGGCATAGGATACTGCATCAGCAACGATTGTATCACCATCAAGTTCAATACCCTCAGTGATTTTGAAGAGATCATTTTTGGTAACAACTTTGTCGAGAAAAACATGGTATATCTTTCTCCTTTTATATTTGGGATGTGTGAGTTTTCCGGTAAGATCACCGTCATTTGTAAGAAGAAGAACCCCGGTAGTTGCTTTGTCAAGCCTTCCTACAGGATAAACCCTCTCAGGAAAGTCATCACCCAGAAGGTCAAGAACTGTCTTTTCAGCATGAGGATCTTCAACAGTTGTAACGTAATCCTTTGGTTTATTCATAAGGATATAAACCTTCTTTTCAGCAGAAAGACGCTTGTTCCTGTACCTGACGTCGTCATCATATGATACTTTTGTCCCCAGGTCCGTAACACTCCTGCCATTCACTGTTATTAATCCGTTCTTTATATGTTCATCGGCATCCCTGCGTGAGCAGACGCCGCTGTTAGCTATAAACTTGTTCAGCCTTATCTTTATGATTTCCTGATTCTTTCCTCTGATAGCAGATACACCTTTCCCGGTAATATTTTTACCGGTTTTTTGGTCAGCTCTGATTACCTTACCCCGGGACTTTTCATTTTTCAGGCCAGGTCTGCCTGCGGGTTTTCTGTACTCCATATCAATTAATTATCAGGGTGCAAAGGTACGATTATTTGGCGATAATCTGTTTTGCTGAATTTTTTGCACCTTTGTGTACTAAAATTTCAATCATGGCTTTAATAAAATCTATATCAGGAATAAGGGGAACCATCGGGGGAAAACCAGGCGAATGTTTTACTCCGGTTGACATAGTGAAGTTTACTGCTGCATACGGTATCTGGCTGCAGCGGAGACATAAGAAAGAAAAGCTTAAGGTTGTTGTCGGTCGCGACGGCAGGAAATCGGGCGGCATTGTAAACAGCCTGGTAGTAACATCCTTGCGCAGCCTTGGCATTAATGTCACTGATCTGGGTATGGCAACAACACCAACAGTTGAGGTTGCTGTTACCGGAACAGGATCCGACGGTGGAATTATCATAACGGCGAGCCATAATCCTGCCGAATGGAATGCTCTGAAACTACTTACTGAAGCCGGTGAATTTCTTTCAGCGGATCAGGGCAATGAGGTTCTCGATATAGCTGACCGGGAGGATTTTATTTTTAGTCCGGTTGATTCTATTGGCACACTTGATTTTGATGACAGCTGGGGACAAAAGCATATTGACATGATCCTTAAACTAAAACTTGTGAATGTTCATGCTATCAAATCAGCCCGGTTTTCAATTGCTATAGATTGCATCAATTCGGTTGGAGGAATTATTGTGCCACAGCTGCTTGATGCCCTCGGAGTAAAAAAAATATTTGAACTGAACACCATACCTGACGGGAACTTTGCCCATAATCCTGAACCATTGCCTGCTAATCTTAAAGATATTTCAGCTTTGGTTGTGAAGGAGAAAGCTGACATCGGTTTGGTTGTTGATCCCGATGTCGACCGTCTTGCAATTGTATGTGAAGATGGTTCGATGTTCGGAGAAGAATATACGCTGGTTGCTGTCACTGATTACATTCTTGGCAACACCCCGGGAAGCACTGTATCCAACTTGTCCTCTTCGAGAGCCCTGAGGGATATAAGTGAAAAACACTACTGTAAGCATTACTCAACTCCGGTAGGTGAAGTAAATGTGGTTGAGGAGATGAAAAGAAGAGAAGCTGTGATAGGTGGCGAGGGAAATGGGGGAGTAATATACCCGGAGCTTCATTACGGACGTGACGCCCTGGGCGGAATAGCGCTTTTCCTTTCACACCTGGCAATAAGTAAGACTAAATGTTCCGACCTGAGGCAAGGATATCCTGATTATGTTATGGCAAAAAGAAAAATTGCCCTTGATCCTTCATTGGAATTCAGCCATATATTATCGGCAATTAAAAACAATTTCCCGGGTCACCTTACAGATGAGAGAGACGGATTATGGATCGAAACAACCACAGGATGGGTTCAGGTGAGAAAATCAAATACAGAACCTGTAATGCGAATTTATGCTGAAGGCCGAACAATTCATGAGGCTGATGGTTTAGCTGACAGGGTGATTGAAATTGTTAAAAATATTTAAATAAGGGATAATTATCCCTGCAGCTGGAATAAATCTGTGCTTTTCACTGTCTTTTTAGTATCTGCAAAGAGTTAATAATTGGTTAATTATTGTTAATGGATTTAAGGCAGAAAGCATGTTTTAATACTTTTGCACAGTTTTACAGGTATTTAATAATTAAAGTATCAGATGAAAAGAACAATCATTATTACAGGAATTGTTGTTGTGTTAGCAATCTTGATCCTGATAATATTCAGTAAAGCAACCTCAAGGAAAGATATTGCTAACCTTTATTCTGAATCGAAGAGAGGTCAGTTCGATATCGTAGTAACCACAACAGGTGAATTGATGGCTGAGAATTCAACCGACATACGCGGACCTGAGTTTACACAGGCAAGGAATATAAGGGTAATGGACATAAAGATCCAGGATCTCGTACCTGAAGGAACAGAGGTTCAGAAGGGAGACTTTATAGCCACTCTTGACAGGACATCGTTTGATAATACTCTCAAGGATGAGCTTGAACGGCTTACAACATACCAGACCAACCTTGAAATGAAGATACTTGATACTGCAGTAAATCTCAGTAATTTACGGGATAATATCAAGAATTTGCGATTTACTGTTGAGGAGGCTGGAATAACCCTTCAGCAATCGAAATATGAACCACCTACAACAATCCGGCAGGCTGAAATTGCCCTTGACAAGGCAAACCGATCACTAGATCAGTCGATCAGAAGTTATGCACTGAAAGTTGAACAGGCTAAATCCGAAATGAGGAATAATAAAAACCAGCTTGCAGATCAGCAGAAAAGAGTTTCCGATCTCCAGGATATCCTTTCAAAATTTATTATAACAGCTCCCTCTCCCGGTATGGTTATCTATAAAAGAGACAGGACAGGAGCTAAAAGGAAAGTCGGGTCCTCTATTAATCCATGGGATAATGTTGTGGCAACTCTTCCTGATATGTCGTCGATGCTTTCCAAAACATACGTGAACGAGATCGATGTAAGTAAAGTTAAAGCAGGACAGACGGTTGAGATGGCTGTCGATGCTTTCCCTGAAAAATCTTATACAGGTACTGTAACGAGTGTTGCCAATATCGGGGAGCAGCTTCCGAATGCTGATGCAAAAGTATTTGAAGTGCTGATCAAAGTTGATGGATCTGACCCGATTTTAAGACCATCAATGACAACCGGGAATAAAATAATTACTAAAACAATAAGTGATGTTATCTATATCCCTCTTGAAAGTGTTCAGGCAGGAACCGACAGCATCCCGTTCGTGTATCTTAAAAATGGCAATAAGCAGGTTGTGGTACTGGGAGAATCAAATGAGAATAATATTATAATTGAGCAGGGAGTTGAAGAAGGCACTATGATATATCTTAGCACACCTATGGAGCCGGAAGGCTTCAAGCTGGTTGGCCAGGAGCTGATCACTGTGATAAAGGACAGGGAGAGAGCTAAAAAAGATGAGGAGAAGCGTCTCAGGGAGGAAGCTGAGAAAGCCAGGGAGAATAGTCAGCGGATGGCAGGTTTTGGTGAAGGACAGAATATGACTCCTGAAATGATGCAGAGAATCCAGTCCGGCGGGGCCAGACAGGGAACCGGAGGCCCGAGGGATACAGCAGCAATGAGAAGAATGCGTATGATGGGTGGTCAGCAGGGGGGAGCTGCAAGAGACACTTCTGCAAGACGAACAAATGCAGTAAGACAGGTAGAAACAATAAGATAGATCCTGATGCATATAATTAACCGGTTAATAGAATTATTACGTAACTAACAAATAATCAGTATGCTAAGGTTTATAATAAAATATTTCCATGATATTGAAATAGCAGTTGAATCGATAATCTCAAACAAGCTGAAATCAATACTGACAGCGCTTGGAATAATTTTTGGAGTAGCTGCTGTTATCGCCATGCTCGCAATAGGGAAAGGGGCCAAACAGGAGATAATGGATCAGATGAAGATGGTAGGAGTTAACAATATCCTTGTTAATCCTGTAATCCCTGATAAATCATCGGCCAGTGAAGAGGGAGAGAAGCAGCAGAAGAAATTCTCCAGGGGCCTCAATATGCTCGATGTTGAAGCTATCAGGGAAACCCTTCCGTCGGTAAAGAGGATCAGCCCTGAAATCTCCTTTAACTCGATTGCAATGATGAACGGAGTTAAATACACTGCGAAACTTGTCGGAGTATCAAACGATTACTTTCATCTTTATAATCTGCCTCTTGTGGCAGGAACCATTTTTAATAATTACCAGGAAGAGAACGGCATACAGGTTTGCATAATAGGAGCCAATATCAGGGCAAAATTCTTCAGCAAAATAGATCCTCTGGGACAGTACATTAAATTTAATGGTATCTGGCTTAAAGTGATAGGTGTTCTTCAGAAAACAAATGTAAGTCTTACAGGATTCGAGGAGAAAGGGGTGAATGTGTATAATGATAATATTTACATCCCTATTCAGACCATGTTGCTGCGGTACCAGAACAGGGCTCTTGTAAACACCAAGACGGTATCGGAAGCCTCCTCTATGCAGTTTTTTGGCGGTGGCGGCATGATGATGTCGAGAGTTGTATCAAGCAGCTCGGATGCATCAACTGATTCTGAGACCAATTATAACCAGCTTGACAGAATTGTCGTTCAGGTTGCTGAAACAGAGCAGCTTCAGCCTACTACCGAAATTCTGAGCCGCATGCTGATACGCCGTCATACAGGGGTCAGGGACTTTGAGATCACTGTTCCTGAATTGTTGCTCAAACAGCAACAGCGGACGAAAGATATCTTCAATATAGTACTTGGCGCAATAGCGAGTATTTCTCTTATTGTCGGCGGTATAGGTATTATGAATATCATGTTTGCATCCGTTATGGAAAGGATCAAGGAAATCGGAACCCGTATGGCAATCGGAGCGAAGAAAATGGATATAGTGGTACAGTTCCTTTCAGAGGCTGTTTTAATTAGTGTTTCCGGTGGATTCATAGGAATATTCTTTGGTGTCGTAATGGCAAAGCTGATCGAACAGATTGCTGGCATCATGACAATAGTATCCTTCTTCTCCGTGTTTATTGCTTTCGGAGTATCTGCAGCAGTAGGAGTTGTATTTGGTTATTCGCCGGCAAAAAGAGCATCAGAAAAAGATCCAATTGAATCGTTGAGATATGAATAATTATTTTAAAATGAGGAGTGTATATTACTTCCTCCTGGTATCCTTATTTGCTATTTCCCCTGCATTAATAAGAGCACAGGAGATAAAAATGCTGACTTTCGAAGAGGTAATAAAGTTATCTGAAGATCAATCGCCTAATGCGCTTATGGCGAAGCACAGGTTCAGGGCAAGTTACTGGCAGTACAGAACATTCGTTGCTCAATACAGACCTTCACTCACAATGACCGGAACAACACCTGATTTCAGCAACTCATATGATAAGGTGTGGAACTCGACTGAAGGTGGTTATCAATACAGGACATCAAATACCCTGAGTAACCTGGCAGCATTGTCACTTTCGCAGAATATAGGAGTAACAGGTGGATCTATTGCGTTACAGTCTGATCTTACTCTTTTCAACGACCTTGAAAATGACAACCGGCAGTATATTTCAACTCCTCTTAGTATCGGTCTGACGCAACCGCTCTTCCGATACAACCCCCTGAAGTGGCAGAAAAAAACGGAACCTCTTAAGTATGAAGCAGCAAAGAAAACCTTCCTCTCAAACATTGAATCGGTTCATCAGCAGGCGGTTAATTATTTTTTCTTCCTTGCCACTGCCCAGATAAACAAGCAGATTGCAGAGATGAACTACTCCAATGCCGATACTCTGTGGAGAATAGCAAAAGGCAGGTATGACCTCGGGACAATTGCAGAGGATGAACTGCTTCAGATGCAGCTCTCATGGCTTAATGCCGAAACTGCAAGAAAGGAAGCAGAGATGAATCTCAGAGACAGGGAGATACGACTCAGATCATTTCTGGGATTCAATGAAAATGTGCGGCTTGAGCTGATTATTCCATCGGAAATACCTGCCCTTCAGGTAAGCTCCCAG
>Ga0154553_1139_pt6 | contig 15808 bp, 14 predicted proteins | sample RifGroF2_FD_105696 | JGI IMG/M metagenome (GOLD analysis project Ga0154553, IMG submission 105696) | Bacteroidetes bacterium GWF2_41_9 | reverse complement strand
CCAGGTTACACTTGTTGGTACCGGACTTAAAGGAGATGCAGGAGTCTATGGAGCTGGATTTCTTGCCCTGCAAAGTATAGATGAGGACAACAATCAATAATAGAGACTTTATGTTCAACAGGAAATTAGTATTCTGGTCAGCGTGCGCTGGCATGCTTTTATTCGGCATTTGTATAATTACACTCGGTTCAGTGGTGGCTGATCTCAGGCTGAAGCTTAACCTCGATGAAATATCTTCTGGTACATTATTCACAATCCTGCCAATAGGAATTATTGCAGGATCACTTCTTTTCGGTCCCATAGCTGACCGTAATGGTTACAGGCTTCTTCTTGCTGTTTCAGCCATCATTATGGCTGCCGGTTTTTTTGGTATAGCCTATACAGGCTCCGAATTCGTACTAAAACTGTATATCCTTCTTGTTGGTCTGGGTGGCGGGGCAATCAATGGCGCCACAAATGCACTGGTATCGGATATAAGTGAAACAGGAAAAGGAGCGAACATCAGTCTGCTTGGAGTCTTCTATGGAATAGGTGCTCTGGGTATGCCGCTTATTCTGGCGTTGTTAAGGAATGTAATGAATTTTGAAATAATTGTTGCTTCAGTAGGAATGCTTACTCTCCTTACATCCATATTTTACCTCATCATTAAGTTTCCTCCTCCCAAGCATATTAAGAGAGTTCCATTTAGTGAGACAATAAAACTGGTTAAAAATAAAATGCTGTTGTTAATAGCATTTTTCCTTTTCTTTCAAAGCTCTTATGAAGGGATAATTAACAATTGGACAACTACTTACATGGTCAGCAAGCTTGCTGTTGAACAAAGCAGTGCTTTATATGCCCTGACTTTGTTCGTTGCGGGACTGGTTGCCATGAGGCTGCTCATAGGGAGTCTCTTCAGATCTTTTACTCCGGCGAAGCTTCTTGTAATTTCTTTTGGACTAACAATAGCCGGGCTGCTTATACTTAGACTCAGTGGCTCCTACAGCTTATCAGTAACCGGACTGGTTTTACTTGGTGCAGGGCTTGCCGGAGGATTTCCTATTATGCTGGGTATTGCAGGCAACCTCTTTGCTGAATTATCAGGTACAGCATTCAGCATCATTTTTTTCATAGCCCTGACCGGGAATACAATTATTAATTTTCTTATGGGACTGGTGGCTCAACATTTCGGTGTAAAGCATTTGATTACATTTGCACTTGCAGAAACGGTAATTATGATACTGCTCTCGGTTTTAATTTTGAAGAAATCCGGAAATATTAAATAAGTAACTTTAAATCAATAAATTATGTTAGCAATTCAATGGCTCAACAATGCGAGGGATATCATGACCCGCATTGAAAAAACACAGATGGAGAATATACGCAAGGCTGCCGAAGTCATGGCAGACACAATTGAAAAAGGAAGATGGGTTCATACTTTCGGATGCGGGCATGCAACTATACCGATCGAGGAGATGTATCCCCGTATCGGAGGATTTGTAGGTTTTCATCCTATGATTGAACTGCCTCTGACCTTCTTTACAAAGATCACGGGAGAGATGGGTGTTCACCAGTTCCTCTTTCTTGAGAGGGTTGAAGGCTATGGTGTCTCAATAATGAAAAGCTACGAGTTCAGTACGGATGATACTATGTGGCTCTTCTCACATACCGGTATAAACAATGTAAATATTGATGTGGCCCTGGAGGCAAAAAAGAGAGGAATGAAAGTTATTGTATTCGGATCAGCTTCGGAGGCAAAGGGTAAGCAGACAAGACATTCATGCGGCAAGACAATATTTGATATTGCTGATATAGTTGTTGATACATGTGCCCCGTTGCAGGATGCTTCAGTTCCTCTTAAGAATCATCAGGATAAGATAGGCCCCGTGTCAACAATGGCCTTTATAACATGCGTATGGATGACGGTTACAACTGTTGCCGAGATACTGGCTGACAGGGGAGTTAAACTGTATATTCACCCTTCGCATAATGTTCCCGGCGATACCACCTCAAGAGATCGTCTCGATGCTGCACTTGCAGAATATAAAAGGAGAATTGCAGGGGTATAAATGTAAGGGTCATGCCATGGCGTGTCCCTACGTCTACAAATTATATTTGGGGTTAAATTCAGTGGCGTAACATTTGCGTGTCCCTGCATCATTTATGGCATTAACCATTTAGTCATGAAATTTACTCCGGATTCAATTATTGCCTCATGCCCTCCCTCATGCATATCCATCTGAAACCTCTCGGTAATATTCAGCTTTGAATAGTGAGTTTTAGCGATCTCGTATTCTTCAATTACCTGGGGCCAGTGAGCAATTCTGTCCTGTTTACCATGCTGGATAAGCAGGGGCCGTGGACATATAAGTGAAACGACATCATGATCAGTGAATTCCGTGAGCCATCCCGTGAAAAAAGCATGATCCTCAGTTGTCACCAGGAAACTTGTATAACGATCATCCGGAACAGCCATTTTGTTCCTGCGCTGGTTGAACCATGCAGAGACTACTCCTGCTCTAATTCTTGGTTCAAGAGGCATCCAGAACATGGTGGCCATTCCTCCGAGAGAGACACCCCACATACCAACTCTCTGTGGGTCTATCCTTGTGTCAGTCAATACAATATCAAGTAAGTTCTGTACCCGAACCAGTTCTATCCCGGGGAGACTGATATCGGCCAGCCGGCAGAGCCTTTCAATACGGTTTCTTCGTTCAACCGACATCAGGTTCATAGGAACCAATACTGCAAAACCAGCTTTCAGCAGTTCCTTTGCATATTCGTGATAAGCTCCTCCCCTGAAGGGCGTCTCAGGTGTGCTTCCTATACCGTGTTGTACAATTACCAACGGGAACTTTTTATCACTTGCGGCACCGGCAGGTAATGCAAGAAATGCCTGGGCTGTTATTGGTCCCACTGGAAGTTCGATCCATTCGCCTTTAATTCTTTCAATAGTATATGGCTTCCTTATCATTTGTCCGGATTTTGTAAGCATGGGAGGCTTAATGACAACGGAGGACCATCTTTCGCGGTTTGGTTCAACACTTCTTTCAAATGCATCTGTGCTGCTGTAATCGCGATACCATGCATTGGATGCACGTTCATCGTACAAATCAACCAGATATTGCTTCAGATAATTCTCAAGCTGTGCTGCATAAGCATCAGTTCTTTCTGTTTCAAGCTTCTGGTCAGAAAGGGAGATATTCTGTCCCAATGCAAAAGCTCTGGTGAGAAGGGATAGTGTGAAAAGAATAACAGTGAATTTTGTCAGATTTTTCATTTTCAGGAGCTATTATATTATTCCAGATTTCCATCTTCAAACCTGAATTCTCTTGCCCGGTTAAGGTAATCATCAAGCATCTCTATTTCAAATTCCTTTACCATTTCTTCAGCTGTTACCTTGCTGTTTTCACTGGTAATAAGTACGGAGGCAAGTTTTCCGGGATCACTTATTTTGACTGTAGTTCCATATTTCTCTTTCAATGCAGTCAGCCTGTTCCAGTTGTAGTCAAGATGCACAAGTTTGCAGTCGAGGTTGATTTTTGCAACTGCATAATCAAAATAGTTTGTGTTCGAAGCGATCACATCTCCCATAGGATTCCTTATCTCAGAGGGATTGCCCCTGTATACGGAACTTACAAAATGTGACCGGCAGCTATATGCCCACATGTTCTGGACAACGCCTCCGTGATACATTGAAGAGAAAATTATCAGTTCTGGTTTCTCTCTGGCATATTTCAGGCGCAGTTCATCAAAGTTGAGATCAAAGCAGATGGCTATTGCCACGCGGCCAAAATCACAGCTGATAATTGGTGTTTCATTGCTTGCCTTGATACCTCCCTCCATTTCTCCGATAGTCGGGAAATTTTTGTCATAAATACCTGCAATTTCTCCATTCCTGCCGACAACAATACATGAGTTGCGCCATAGTCCGTCCTTATCCTTACGCTGAGTACCAAAAGCAATATAACATTTGTTGCTTTTTGCCACAGATGAGAAATAGTCAAGAACCTGATCTTTCCTGACATTCAGATATTCTTCACCTTCCGATGACAGGTCACAGAATTCCGGCAAAACTATCAGATCCGGTTTATCAGGAAGAACCTGTTTTAATTCATTATCCCAGAATTTAATTACATGGTCAACAATCTCCTGTTTATTATCATTCTTAATGGAAGATGGGGTGTTGCCAACTGTGGCAACAGTCACATAGCGCTCTGCAAGCAACAATTCACATTTTATGCTGGCGAGAACAAAAAGTGAAACTAAAAAGAGCAATCTTTTATTCGTAATATTCTTCATAATTATGATTTAAGTTCTTTGTGACTCTTTGTGCCTTTGCGTCTTTGTGGCAAAAAAATTACATATCCTGAACCTTTGTTTTATCTATTAGCTTTGGTTTGGGTTTTATTATGGATATCTGAATGTCATCAAAGACATTCTTTGCATTTGTTACACCATCACTCACTGGCTCAACAGTAACAGTTCCTTTATTCCAGGTTGACTGTGAGACTATTTCAGGTTTAAATATCTGACCTTCAATTGCTTTTAATTCAGACCTGAAGATAAGGGCAGGTTGACCGTTACTGTATTCATCTTCACGGAGTGTCTTAATATCTATTTCGGGGAAGGCATCATTGAAATCACCGGCCAGGTTCATCTCAATCCAGCATATCCATTCCGAGCCGGGTTCAACTTCCACCCTGATAGAAAAGTAGTCACCCTTGGGTGTTGCACCGGATATCGCCAGATCTGATTTTTTTTCCGGTACTTTACCTGTTCCCTGTTTTTTGTTGTCTCTGAAAAGCTTAAACCACTGAGGTAAAGCTACCGGAACATTTGCTTTTCCCTCCCAGTCTCCTTTTGCAACACGGTGTGTTACAAATACGGTCTTTAGTTCATTTGTTGCCGGGTTCTCAAGCCATATAGCAAACTGGGGAGGTTCAGCAAAATTGGAGAGGTGAATTATCTTTTTGTTCTGATGTATGTCAATCTGGATCAGCGTCCTGCCCCAGGTCCTGATTATTACAATGCCTGCTATGATCAACAGCAGCAACAATCCTCCCGAAAGCAGGATGATTCCTGTTTTGATAATTTTCTTTTTCTCTAATCTCATGTTTATTACCAGCAGTATTCTTTAATTATTTTGTATTGGAATTTTCTTTGGCTGATTGAGGATGTTGAAAAAGTGGAAATCCATTAACCGCAAAGGTCGCGAAGTCCCGATAGCTATCGGGATTACGCTAAGATCACAAAGAGCTGAAATATATTGTTTTAACTTTGTGTGCTTTGCGCTTACTTTGCTTACGGCGGTTAAAAAGGTCTTTTTCAACACCCCCATTCATAAATCCGGTACTTCGAATCCAGGTCTGTAGGTACCTTTTGATATAGTGTTAGCCTCATCGGAATTTGTAACAAGTTCTTTCTCCCCTTCATAATAGAGCTGTTTCTTACCCACTCTGTAAGAGAGATTTGCCAGGTGAACAAGTGTGGCACTTTTATGACTCTGTTCTATATTTGCATTTGGTGTTTTCCTTGTCCGGATGCAATTAATGAAATTCTGCTGGTGTTCTTCATCAGGAAAAAATCCGTATTCCTGTGCTATGACCTTAGAATCAGCTCCCAGGACCTGCCATCCCGCTCCATGACGTCCGAGGTACATCATTCCTTCTGTTCCATAAATTTCCATCCTGTCGCTCAGGAATGGCCAGTTGGGGAATACTTCACGGCTATACCTGACTTCAGGGGGTGCTTTCTGAAGGTATTCTCCATATATTGAAGTTTCAACTGTCATGGGGAATTCACCAAAATCATAGGTAATTGTCTGGTTGTCGGGAATATCCCTGTCATCGTCATACAAAACTCTTCCTCCCGCACAGAAAGCAGACTTTGGATTATCAGGATCACTCAGTACCATACGTGCAAGATCGATTACATGACAGCAGTCTGCCAGTGGCAATCCGCTCGAATATGCCCAGAATTCATTGTAGCCTTTATGCCGGCTTACGTTGTAAGGAACATTTGGAGCAGGCCCCAGCCACATATCCCAGTTAAGGCCTTCCGGTACAGGCTCATCCTCTTTATAGAGCCATGGTTTATTTCCGGGGAGCATGCAATAAGCCTTTATATGAACGATCTTCCCAAGTTTACCACTCTGAATATAATCGCGGGCCAGTATATTATATGCCCCGCTGCGGTTCTGGAATCCGCATTGAACTATACGGTTATATCTTTTTGCAGCATTGATCATCTTTCTTCCTTCAGGGATATTCAGTGAGATAACTTTTTCCACATAAACATCTTTTTCTGCCTGACATGCCCATACTGTTGCCAGCGCATGCCAGTGTTCAGGAGTACAGATTACAACCGCATCAACGTCCCTGTCCTCAAAAGTACGTCTCATATCCTCCACCCTCTGAGGCTTGTATCCCTGCTGCTTTTCAAGTTCATCGATTACACGACCACCCCGTTCCTTGTCTACCTCGCAAACATATTTGACTTCAACTCCCGGAAGACATTTCTGCATACCGAGTATAACCTGTGTCCCTCTGCCTCCGGCGCCTATAAGCGCCAGCACTACCTTTTCATTAGCACTTGCCATATTGTTTGGTTTTAAACTTTTTCTGGTACAACATAATTTTCTCTGTAAGCGACTTTCAGATACCTGTTTGCATCATCGTTTCCTGTGAACTCTTCTTTTTGAGAATCAATTAACAGTTGCTTGTTCCCGTTCCTGTAAGCAATATTCCCGAAATGGACCAGTGATGCGCTCAGATGTGCCTGTTCAAGGCTGGAATTGGGTTGTTTCCGGTTTCTCAGGCATTCAATGAAGTTGATCTGGTGTTCAACATCGGGGTGGATACCTCCCTCCTGAGCAACAATCTTCTCCCCCGGTCCGTAAACCTGCCATCCGCCGCCTGTCCTTCCCATGTACATCATTGCTTCAGTGCCGTATATCTCAACCCTGTCGGCATTTGTTTTCCATTCAGGAAAACGGCCAGGATCCATCCGGATTTCATTGGAAGCTTTTGCCATGTAATTTGTTGCATTACAGCTGTCAACAGTTACGGTGAATTTCTCAAAATCATAGGTGATCGACTGAGATTCAGGCGTATCCCGTTCGGAATTAAACACATGGTTTCCTCCCCATCCATAAACTGATTTCGGATGTCCCGGATTACCCATCAGCATTCTTACCAGATCGAGCTGGTGACTGGCATCATTCATAGCCCCCGGGTTATATGCAAAATAGTTTATCCAACCGTTAAGGACTCCTTTATTAAATGGCCTTGATGGTGCCGGCCCCAGCCACTCGTTCCATTCAATTGTGGAGGGTGTTTCGCTATCCGGTTCGGGAAGCCATTTTACTCCGGGCAGCAGGTTAAAGATCCTTATGTGGACTACCTGTCCGAGCTGGCCGCTCTGAATATAATCACGGGCTTTTGCAATATAGCTGCCGCTCCTGTTCTGATAACCGGCCTGCACTATCTGCCTGTATTTTTTTGCCGCCTCAATCATTTTTCTTCCTTCCCAGATACAAAGAGTGGGAGTTTTTTCGAGGTAGACATCTTTTCCAGCCTGGCAGGCCCATATAGTCGCAAGTGCATGCCAGTGGTCTGGTGTCGCTATCCATACGGCATCGATATCACGGTCGTCCATCACCTCTTTCATGTAACGCGTTGTCAGTGGCTTATATCCAAGCTGTTTTTCGATTTCAGCTGATGCTGATGTAAATCTAGCATCATCCACATCACATATGGTTTTAATTTCCACCCCTGCATTTATCTTGCAGCAGCTTATTATTGTTGGTACTCCTCTGCCACCTGCTCCAATGAGAGCAAGCACTATCTTGTCATTAGCCCCTTTACATGAGGAGGTTAGCAGACCGGATGCACCAATTGCCACCCCGGCTGATCCGATAAGCGTTTTTCCCAGGAATTCGCGTCTTTTCATGATGTATAATGAATATGTGATAAACAAAAGAACATTCCGGTCGTCAGAAACCGTTTGATAAATATATTAAATCAGAAGTACTTTTTAAACTTATCGCCTATTTTGAAATATGTATACCGGCCTGCATCATCTCCCGCAACATGAACTGACTCTCCATCAGTGGTAAATGTGCTCTGTTCGCCAACTACCTGTGAAAAGTAAACGTCATTGCATTTTCCTGATTCATCACAGAGAATTACATGTGCAAGATTTTTGTGTATGTCAGAAGTAATGGAACTGTTGCATAACGGGCAAAAGAATTCCAGATAGTCATCCTGCATAATTTCAAATGAAGGATGTTTAACGCTTGTATAATTTCCGATCTGAGGGCTGAGCAGAAGAAGCCCCGATTGTTTTTTCTTGTTCCTGACCTTGAATATTACATTATCTCCAACCCTGATATTACCATCACAATGAGGACATAAAAAATTATTCATAACAACCTCCTTTCTAATAATGGAATACAACAAATGTACGATAGATTTTGCAGAAATAAGCTGAAATTCATCAAATTGCTAAATAATGTTAATTGGCAATCTGAAAACATTCACCTGTTGGATTTTTTCATAATTTTATGAAATTCACAACTTCAGTTACCGTATACTCATTATGAAAAAGCCTGTTTCAAAAAGAATAGCGGGGATATTAAATCTCACCGTATTCATGATTGTCACCTTGTCATGTTCAAAGTTACCGGCAGGACAAACCGAGATCACAAAATGGCAGTATGGTAAAAAAGGAGCTGTTTCAATCACTTACGATGACGGATCAATCAATCAGTTTTTGAAAGCGGTGCCTGTAATGAACAGGTTAAATATGCCGGGAACATTCTTTATTAACACAGGATCGATACCCGGATCGGAATACCAGGGAAAGTTTATTGGCCGTCCGGTTAAGGATATTATAAAGGAAACCAGGACTATACCCACTGGCAGAGACAATATTTACGAGAGGGCTTCAGCTGCAAGATTTCTTGGATACAGAGGAACTTCCGAATACTTTACAAAAGCAGGTGCAATGATCGATGCCGGGAAATATGAAGAGGCATATAAGATTATTGATGATCTCTATAAAAAGGTGAATAGTGGTGAATTTAAACCTGAAACCGCAGCCCGCAGAGTTAACAGCAGGGAAAATGTTCTTACCTGGGATATGATCAGAACTTATGCTTCACAGGGACATGAGTTTGCGAGTCATATGGTTACCCATCCATATATGGCGGCACTTGATGAACCCAATATGCTTTATGAGCTTGAAAAGAGCCGTGAAGAGATTCTTAATAAGCTTGGTCCTGAATATACTTTTTCTGCAGAGTGCCCTTATGGTACTGAAGATGAGAGGGCGATGGAATATGCTCACAGGTTTTATCCTGCCCTGAGGAACAGGATGCCTGAAGTATTCCTTGAAGAACTCAACCGGGCCAGCCGAAAAAGCCCTGTTTCATCCGACCTGGAATATGTGCAGTGGCAGAGAGGAGCTACTACAAAAACGCCAATGCCAATGATGAAAGCCTGGATTGACACTGCTGCTGCAGGCAATAATATATGGCTGGTGCTTGTAATTCATGGTGTCGACGGTATTGGCTGGGAGGCTCTGACCATCGAAAGTATTGAGGAGTATTTTCAGTATATGAAATCTAAAGAAAATGACCTGTGGGTGGCAACATTTGCCGATGCGGCAAAATATATGCGTGAAAGGATGAATTCAAACGTCAAATCCTCGGTAAATAAAGATAAAATCACAATTGACCTGACACATTCACTCGATATATCATTGTATAATATCCCATTAACCCTAAAGAGTTATGTGAGGCCAGGATGGAAAAAAGTAGTTGTAAAACAGGGTACTGAAGTTAAACAACTCAGCACTCAGAAGGAAGGGAATGAGACTTATGTACTTTATCAGGCTATACCGAATGGCGGTAATATTGAAATATCAGGCGTATAATTACTGAATCAGATATTGTTTTTGAGTTCAATAAGAGTTTGCCAGAGTATACAAACCTTAACTATAAAACTATGAAACCATCAGAATTACTTAGACTCTTTGCCGTATTCCTGTTTTGTTTTATGACAACCTCTTTGTTCTCTCAGGAACAAAACAAGATCAGGATCTTATCTTACTATTCAGGACCAGCTGAAGCACTCGATAATTATGATGTTAACCAGATGTCACATATAATATTCTGTTTCGGCAGACTGAATGGGAACAGATTCAGTATAAGAAGTGCAAGAGATACTGCAGTGATAGAGAAGATGGTATCCCTTAAAAGCAAGAATCCCGACCTTAAGGTATTGCTCTCTCTTGGAGGCTGGGGCGGTTGCAAGACCTGTTCAGATGTATTTGCTACAAAGGAGGGGAGAAAAGAATTTACACAGTCGGTAAAGGAGTTTTATGATTATTTCAAGGTTGACGGACTGGATCTGGATTGGGAATATCCTGGAATCAGAGGTTTCCAGGGACATAAATTTGCCCCGGAAGACAAGAAAAACTTCACAAAGCTAGTAAATGAGCTCAGAAAACTGGGTTATGAAAAAGAATTAAGCTTTGCAGCAGGCGCTTCACAGAATTTTCTCGATTCTGCCATTCAGTGGAAACAGGTAATGAAAAAAATGGATTATGTTAACCTGATGACATACGATATGTCAGGTCCGGGATCAAAGACAGCAATGCACCATACAGGTTTGTATTCCACTCCCGAACAGCCACGGTCAGCTGACTGGATGGTTAAATCTCTGATTAAGATGGGGATCCCTTCTGAAAAGATTATAGTCGGAGGTGCTTTTTATGGCAAGATCTTCGAAAATGTGGAGAGCACCAACAACGGTCTTGGTCAGCCGGCCAAATTCAAAACAACGGTTGGTTACAAGAATATGCCGGTAACATTCCCTGCTGACAGCGGATGGGTCTATCACTGGGATGAGGCTGCAAACGCTCCTTTCCTTTATAATGCAGAGAAAAGGCAATTTTTTACTTACGATGATAAACATTCCGTTGAGATGAAAACCAGGTATGTTATCGACAACAAGCTAGGAGGAATAATGTACTGGCACCTTGGTCAGGATACATTTACTGACGGCCTGATGGATGCCATTTACAAAGTGAAAAAGTTGCATATCCCAGAGAATAAATAGCTGCCAGACAGCCATTATACTATGCTTTCGCCTGATGCACAACCACTTGATTAAATGGAATTTCAATTCCTTCCCTGTCAAATGCGGTTTTAAGTCTTTTGCGAAATTCGCCGCCGATCTCCCAATGCATGTGTGGCTTGGTGTCGCCAAGTATCTTGACAATAATTGCAGAGTCGGCAAATGCTTCAACCCGCAGGAACCTTGGCGGAGTAATTATTAATTCTTTAAACAGCGGATCTTGAGCCAGTTCAATACCAGTATTATTAATCACTTCTATAAGATGATCAATATCGGTGTTGTATGCCACCCCGATCTCGATGTTTACCCTTGCAAAGTTTTTCGACAGGTTGGACACCCTTTTGATCTCACCGTGAGGAATATGATGTACTGTTCCGTTGTTATCTCTCAGTGAGGTCATCCTCAGGCTGATATCTTCGACTTTTCCACCGGTGGTGTCGATTCTTATTACATCACCTATACGGTACTGGTTTTCAAGTATAATGAACATACCGGAGATAATATCCCTTATAAGATACTGAGCACCAAAACCGATTGCAAGTCCTACTACCCCTGCTCCTGCAAGCAGGGGCGCAATTTCGATTCCGGTTTCCTGCAATATCATCAGCAGGGAAATTAATATTATAACGATACGTATAGCCCCGTTAAATATCCTGATCAGGGTGTCTTCCCTTTTCTTTTCAGACTCATCCGACATTGACTCATCAGCCACCACTGCTATTCGTACAGCTCTGATCACTATCCTGGACAATATCTGGTTCAGGACATAGGCAGCAACAGCGATTATCAGAATTTTAACTCCGTTTGACAGAAGCCAAGGGACGATGTTTTCAATCCATTTATTAAAATATTCCTGCATGATTTTATTCTTTAACGGTAAAAATAATTAATATTAAAGCAACTCTGATTCATAAGTTGTCGGAAGATAATAAGCAAACACCTTGCCTCTGCGAAGGATATCGGTTAACTTATAGTCTTATTCTCTCCATTTAGAGCGGTCAGGCGGAGCAGGTACTGTTATTTTCTTAACAGGTTTTTCCTTCAGTTCCTGAAGAAGTACCTCAACCGCTATTTCAATACATGGATCAATTCCTTTTGCCAGTTGCTCGGGACGGTCAACAACTTCAATGTCAGGGTATACGCCAATACCTTCAATTACCCATCCCTCATCCTGATCAAAAATACCAAACTGAGGTACAGAGATATTTCCTCCGTCAACAAGACGGGCATTGCCTGATATACCAATTAATCCTCCCCATGTACGGGTTCCGATCAGTTTTCCGAGTCCCATTTTTTTGAAGAAATAAGGGAATGCATCCCCGCCTGAAGCCGAATAGCCGTTTACAAGCATTACCTTAGGCCCGTCATGAGCAATTCCCGGAGCCTTTGATGGCAAAAGTCCATTCCTATGCCAGTATACTAAAGTATTCCGGTCGAGCAGATCTGCCATCCTGTCCGGGATAAAGCCTCCTCCGTTATAGCGGTCGTCAATTATGAGCGCCTCCTTGTCATAATAAGTGTACATACCATGAAACAGCTCCTTGTTACCGGCGGTTGATGTATTTGGTACATGAATATAACCGATCCTCCCTCCCGAAAGCTTATCGACCATTGCCCTTCTCTCATTTACCCAGTTGAAATACCTTAACTCCTGTTCGGATTTTAGCGGTTTAATAATATTTGTACGTTGATTCTCTGAAGATGGAGTGCTGCTGACTGTTATTTCAACAGGATTTTCGGTACTGTTCTCAAGCAGCATATATGGATTTGAATCAGTTGTCAGATTCTTCCCGTTAATACTTATAATATAATCACCTTCTTTCACATCCACTCCCTGTTCTGTAAGTGGTGAGCGGCGGTCAGGATTCCAGTTTTCACCATTATAGATCTTTGATATTCTGTAGCGGCCTGCTGCGTCGTCTGCTGTAAGTTCGGCTCCAAGGAGGCCGTTATCAATCCGTTTAACAGTCTCAAAATCACCCCAATCCACATAGGTATGCCCTGCATTGGCTTCAGCTACAATCTCATTAAGGATATAATCAAGATCAGCACGATGACTTACATAAGGGAGCATGGCATTATAGCGGATCCTCATTTCAGGCCAGTTTACACCATGAATATTACTAACATAAAAGTAATCGCGGAAAATTCTCCATGCATCCACATATATCTGATCCCACTCTTTATGCGGATCAATCTTCATTTCCAGTCCATTTAACCCGAGCTTGCCGGCTCCGGCCTTTTGCCCCGGGGTAATCTTTATTATGCCGTAATCACCTCCTGAACGATATATGACCATTTTCCTGTCAGCCGACAGGGAGGCGGTCATTACATTGTCGAGGATCTCTTCATTCTTTTCATCTGTCAGGCTGAATTTCATGAGCTTACCCTTGCTGGTGAAAATCAAACCACTTTCAATGGCGCCAATAAGCCTGTAATTTCCCGCTTCCCCGGGTAAAGCCGTGATCCGGTTGTTGATCTTATTAAAGTCTATCTCTGTTTTAATCTCTTTTTTACCTGCAGAGATAGTATCCGGTGTACTGGTTTTGGCTTTCTTGTCTTTTCCGGTTGCCGGAGAAGCTGCTGCTGTTTTATTCTCACTTACAGGTTCAGCAGCATTTTTATCTTTGAAGATCCCGGGACTTTTTGGGGTAAGAGCTAAAGCATAAATCCGGGTGGCATCATTATAGAGATAATCGAACTCATAGCTTGAGAAAGAAAGGTTGTAGTCGCGATTTGATTCAAAGAAAATATAGTTTCCGCATGTGCTGAACTGAGGATTGTCATCGGTATAGGAACCATCTGTTATCTGTGTCTTCTTACCTGAGGATATATCATAAACCCAGATTGCTGTTTTATCATTGCTGCCCTCTTTGGAGTATTCAATCCAGCGTGAGTCGGGTGAGAAGCTGTAGCTGCGTAACTCACTGCCGGTACCACGATCCACATCAGTAATTTTACCGGATGAAATTTCAATCAGCCTGAGATTCAGTGTTCTGTCGGAGAAAAGCAGGTACTTGCTGTCGGGGGTCCAGTCAAGGACAACATTATCCCAGCCACCTCTTGGTGGCATGACTCCGACAGAATTGTACCATGTAGGCTGCCTCGGCACGCCTCCGGCTGATGGTATTACAAAGATCTGACGGCTGCCTGAATATTCACCTGAAAATGCAATCCATTTACCATCAGGTGATATTTTCGGGAAAAGTTCCAGTCCTTTATGTGATGTAAGACGTCGTGCTTCTCCTCCCTTCGAATTGACTGTCCAGATGTCGCCGGCATAAACGAAAGTGATAAGATCGTTGTTTATGTCGGGAAATCTCAGGAGACGGACATCATCTGTTGCACGGAGATTGAGCGACAGGCTGAATATCAGAACTAATGAAGAGACAAAAAACTTTTTACTTTTCATTTTTGCGTTTTGTGGTTAATGGCTTTTCCTGTAAAGGGGTTAAATTTATCAACAAATTTTATAGTGCAATGCTTTTAACCTGATGATAAATCATAATTAGTTTGAAAAATTTATCTTTGATATATATTACATAATCTTTAAACAACTCTATCATGGACAGAAAATCCTTTCTGAAAAAAAGTGTAATCGGAGGAGCAGCTTTAGGATATTCAGGATTAGTTACCGATGGATCTGTTGTACGCCCTAAAGATTCCTATTCCAGACCTTCGGACCTGAAGATTACAGATATCCGGGGAGCAACGCTTGCCGCTATTTATGACTTCCCCATAATTAAGATCTATACCAACCAGGGGATTATTGGCCTGGGTGAGGTCAGAGATGCCGGATGGATAGCACAGGCATTAATGCTGAAACCTTATCTGATAGGAAAGGATCCACTTGATATAGAGACAATTCTCGGAAGCATCAGGCATCTTACAGGACCGGGAAGATATGCAGGAGGATATGCAGCTGTGGATATCGCTCTGATGGATATTGCGGGTAAGGCATTGGGTGTTCCATGCTGGAAACTGCTTGGGAATAAGGTGCGGGACACTGTTGATATTTATGCCGACTGCCCCACAGTATTGGATAAGGAGAACCTGAAATTAATGATGAAACGAAGGCGCGACCTGGGTCTGAGACATTATAAGATCGATCTTACACCTCCGCTGATAAGAAATATTGATGGAGCAATAGTAAACAATGTACCAACCCGGAAGGGTCTGGAGATTTGGGGAGAACATGTACTTGGCGCACGGAATATTATAGGATATGATGTTACCCTGGGAGCTGACCATTTCGGAAATATGACAGTGCAGAGCGGGATCGAACTTGGTAATTTTATGGCAGATCAAAAATTCAACCTGGCGTATATTGAGGATGTAATTCATTTCACAAAATTCAATGCAGTTAACCTTAATCGACAAATCACCGCAGGATCGAAAACTCCAACACTGAATGGAGAGGATATCTGGAGCCTTGAGAATTTTAAACCATGGATAGAGCAGAATACGGTGAGCATAATTCATCCGGACCTTCTTACTTCAGGAGGAATGATTGAAACAAAGAAGATAGCTGATTATGCTTACCAGTATGGAATAAGGACAATGATGCACTGTGCTTCATCTCCGATCGGAATGATGGCAAATGTACACACAGCTGCGACAATAAAGGAGTTTATCTCTCTTGAATGTCATACAATTGAGATGCCATGGGTGGATGATCTGGTTAA
>Ga0154553_1144_pt2 | contig 16137 bp, 14 predicted proteins | sample RifGroF2_FD_105696 | JGI IMG/M metagenome (GOLD analysis project Ga0154553, IMG submission 105696) | Bacteroidetes bacterium GWF2_41_9 | reverse complement strand
AATCTGATGTGCGAATAACCCCGGGAGCCTGGTGAGGTGGAATAACGATGAGCAGATCATATTCATAAGTATCTTTCCCATTGAAAAACAGTTGTTTTAATTTTGTGTCAACCGAATTAAGCTGCATCGACGGATGGAAACGGATTCCTTTCTTGTCGAGTATGCTTTTGACCGCATTACCAAGTTCCGGTCCTGCAACAGGCAAAGGTTGTGGCTCAGGGGTAAAAAGGTTGATTTCAACTTTCTCCCGAATTCCTTTTGATTTGAGAAAATCTTCAATAAGCATTGCCCCTTCGTGCGGGGCACCGGGGCATTTGTATGGCATTGATGAAATTACCAGTGCAACCTTACCGCCCGAAAAGTTTTTCAGCGTTTCATGTAATTTTGCCGCACCTTCAAATGTATAGAAGGTATGAGCGCTTTCATCCCAACCCTGAATTTTTTCAAACGCTAAATCGGCGCCAAGCGCTATTACGAGAAAATCATAATGGTATTCTTTCTCATCCGCTTTTATTTTCTGTTCAGCCGGGACAATTTCATTAACAATGGCATTTACTACTTCAATATTCTTCTTCAGAAGCGATTTGAGAGGGACACTTATTTGTTTTTTCTTACGGTCGCCGTTCATTAGCCATAAATAGGAAGGAGCGAACGTGTGTTCTTTATTCTTTTCGATCAGGATAATTTTGTGCTCCCTGTTTAGGCAGTTGCTAAGTTCATTAGCGGTTACAATTCCGCCAACCCCGCCTCCAATAATTATAATTGTTTTCATACGCTTAATTTATTTGATTGCTTCTAATTGTTTCATTTTCCACTCCGGATAACCTTCGTCCAATCGGCGGACCTGGTATCCCTGTTCTTTCAGGAGTTTTACAGCTTCGTCGGCCAGAACGCAAAATGGCCCGCGGCAATAGGCAATAATCGCTTTGTCTATGGCTATGCTTTTCAGGCTGGCCATCAGTTCACTCATGGGGATTGAGACAGCTCCGGTGATATGCCCGAATTCAAATTCAATTGATGGGCGAACATCCAGCAGTAATATATTTTCGGCTTCAATAATTTGTTCCAGTTCACCAAGCCTAACAGCATTCTGCGAGTTATTGTCTTCCCGCTGACGGTTCATTATCTTCTCAAGTTCAGCGATTTCTTTTACCGCATACTTAATTACATGTTGATATAATGAAAGGAAATCATCGCTGATCAGGGAATAGTAAACATAGTGCCCTTCTTTCCGGGATTTAACGATATTGTTGTTTTTCAATACTTGTAAGTGTTGAGATGCATTAGCTATTGAGAGGTTTGTAGTTTGTACTATACCTTCCACACTTTTTTCACCCTGCGAAAGCATTTCAATTATTTCTAAGCGAAATGGATTAGAAAGTGCTTTAAGCACTTTTGAAAGCCCATCGTACATTGCATCCTTGAATTCTCTGCCTTCCATTGTATTTAAACTTTGTTGAAGTGCAAAGATAAAAAGAATTATTCAATTATTCAATAGAATTATTGAATAATTGAGATTTATATATAAAATAATTTTCAAAAGGAGGTGAAAACATACTCTATATAGTCAATAGACAAACATCTGCACATTTTTTATTTAAATGACTATCGGTAATCATGAACAAATTATACCAAATCACTTGAAAATCAATAGGTATATATGCAAGATTCCCGATACTCATAAAATATAATATTACAAATAATTTGTGAAGTGCTTGAAAAAGAAGCTACATAAGAGAGGTAAGAGTATTTTGTACTTTAGGAGTTTCCATAAAGTTACAATATTTTATTTATACTAATATTTCATATATTTGAATATAATTAATCGAAGCGTTAGCTGTTTTCCTGTTACAGAAAACTGGTAATTTTCAATACTCACAGGTAAATAAGCGAAACGTTCACGTCAAAGGCGTGGGCTTTCCTTATTTGTGAGTGTGGGTATACCAGTACCTCTGTAACAGATATTGGTTAAAGACCCACGCTGACGTTTTTATAATTGACTTAATTGGGTCCGGTGAGGTATTAAATATTATAAAAAATGAGAAGACAAACAACTTTGTCGAGACAGGATATTGATAAAATAAGAAAATCGGATGAGTTAATCATTGCTGATAAAGAACTTTCTTTTCAAAACGACGAGAAAGAAAAACAGGCAGCAGAGTTAATTAAAGCCAAAAAACACGCCGAAGAAAGCGAAGAAGGGAAATGCTCAATATCTTCTTTTACTATTCCTTACAATGGTGAACCAAAAGAAAAAAATAGCACTAAAAATGTTGTTTCGGCTGATGGAACAGAGAACCAGATTAAAAACCTCAAAATATTAATTGCCGAAGACGACGAAATATCGAGTCTGCTCATTACAAGGTTCGTTAAAATATTTGGTCAGGAAGTTTTAAAAGCAAGAACAGGAGTTGAAGCTGTTGAAGCTTGCCGCAATAACCCTGATATCGATTTGGTTATGATGGATATTCGAATGCCTGAAATGGACGGATATGAAGCCACCAGGCAAATACGACAATTTAACAAAGACGTGGTCATTATTGCACAAACAGCTTTAGCACTAACTGGTGACAGAGAAAAGGCAATAGAGGCCGGATGTAATGATTATATTTCAAAACCATTCCGTCCGGCCTTATTGACTGAGTTAATAGTAAAACAATTTATAAAAAAAGACAAGTGATTGCGGCAGAAAAATTCTAACCACAGTAAGCAGTGTGATTTTATAGGATTTTTAAGAAGTTTATAAGAGAGAGATTTTTATTTAAAATTTGAATTAACCCGGGACATTGCTTTTTATAGCATTGTCCGCTTTATGTCATATTTAATGTTCTCCGCAACTTTTCACCCACTGTTTGCCCTTTAAGATTATCAACCACTAACATCCTGACAAATCGGAATTTGGTAGGTTTATTGAACTTTTTGGTTTTCTCAAATTCGTGTACTGTTGATGCCATCACCATAACCGTACTTTGCTTTTGGCTTCCTCGTTCCCTCTTTTTTGGAGTAGATTTTGCCTCATCATATTTCTCTGTATCAACACTTTCAAAAATGCTTCGTCCAATTCAACATTCTTATCCAATTGATATTTACTGTCCCTGTATCTCATGGTATCCGTATTATTAAAACCATCGCCAGGCGATAATCATGGATAAAAAGATGCTCCCGTAAATAACAGGTATAAGATACAACGGGCTTTTTGAAGCAGTTTTCCTTTCTTTCATGTTCATCCGCTTTATAACCTTTATACTTAGCCAGATACCTGCGACCATCACCAAAGTTAACAGCACGGATACCATTATATTCAGCCAAACCGGGTTGTCATACAGTTTGATTTTGCCGTCAATAATCTGTTGGGTTGTGGTTATCCCGGTAACATCGAAAAAGAGATGTTCGAAATATGGCAACCTGGAAGTGGTTTTCAGGATAGCTTTATCGAGGTGTGCTGCTGCAATGATTGGAATAAATGCTATACCATAAGTCAGTAAATATTCCTTTAATGCTATAGTTGCCCCTGATAGTTTGGAGACCAGAAAAGGAATTAACCAAATGAACAAGGGTATTATGAAGAAAATTATAACTGCTTTTACAAATCCAAATAACATTGAGTTCTCAACATGAATCGCGGATTTTACCAATCCGGGAAGATAACCGAGATATCTATCCGTAACCGGCCATTCCGACCAGATCTCTGATATGACAAATCCTGAAACGATAAGCATAAAAAACATTTCTGCCAGTTTTAATGGTTTCAGGTTAAATAGATCATTAGCAAAGCCGATGTATGTTAATTGTGGATTTGGCCTATTGGCGTTGGGCTCCGACTGGTATTTGCTGCATGTTTTCAAACAACCTGCACAAAGGATGCAATTTGCATTATCTTCAATTTTAGCCGGGTATAAATCAACCCCGCAACTTTTATAGTTCAGGCTATAACGATAGTTTTTATGAATGCAGGATTTGTCTTTGCAGCTTTCGCATGTTTGCCTGTCCTTCACCCGCCAGCCAAGGAATGAGAGCTTTGAATACATGCCAAGTAAATAACCTACCGGACAAACATAGCGGCAAAAGGTGTTTTTCTCGTAAATACTTCCAATGATAACCGAGACTCCAACAATAGTGAGCAGGTAAACAGCCATGAAGAAGGGGTTTCGATGGATAGCAAACCCCTGAATCCCGACAAAAAGAATGAGTATATAAAATACCGTAATTGCCCAACCTGATAAGAGCCAGGCAGGACGTTTCCTTTTCAGTCCGATTTTAGCAAAAAATGTGGTAATAATTTCTACGGGGCAAATCATGCACCAGATACGGCCGAAAAAGATTGCCAGAAAGACAATGGCCGGCCACCAGTACGACCATACAATAAGGTTTCCAAGATTTGTATTCCGCAACTCTTTTAAAAAAGCAGCATCGGTTGAATAAGCTGCAAGCCCTGTAATTATTAATATTATATAAGCCACTAATGAAACGTATTTCAGGGATACAGGCATGTATGCCCGGCTAAATGCCCGGTTTACCAGTTTAAGCATAATGGTTCAATGATATTGTGATAGATGTTTATAGTTTAGGTGTAAATTGAAGAGGGCAACAGTCATTATGGATTTCTAAAGGTATTCATAATCAGATTTTTAAATTATTCCAAAACCTAAAGCAAACGAAATAAGCATAAGCATTATCGCAACCAACACCTGAATAAACCTCAATGTTATTTTTTTAAGCAATCTGCTACCAATGAATGCGCCTGTAACTGCCGCTAAGGTTGCCGAAATTAGTAATGTAAGGTTTTCGTGCAGATTCGATGCAGTAAATCTTGAAGCATAAACCGAAAGTCTTGTAAAATCAACCAAACAGGCAATTACAACGCCCGTTGCAATATAGGCTTCTTTTGACAATCCGCTTTTTATAAGAAATGCACTCCGGATGGCTCCTTGTATCCCGGTCAAACCGCCAAAAAAGCCACTTAAGATGCCACCGAATACAAGTTTATTTCTGCCAAACTGAATTTTTTGAAAAGATGGTGCAATTTCAAGAATCGAAAAAACAATTAATAGTATTGCAATGATTAGTTTCACAGGTGTTATCTCAAATTCCTTACCCCACATTTGATATTGAAGAATCGAGGGCAAAACTGTTATTTTGAGAAGCAGCCATGCTCCGAAGAATGATGCTAAAATTGCAGGGAAACCAAACCTTATCAAAACTGATTTATCTGTGTTTTTGCCAACCAAAACGATTTTAAAAAGGTTGTTTGAAAAATGAACCACACCCGTTAAGGCTATTGCTATCTCAACCGGGAAAAAGATAGCAAAAACAGGAAGTAATATTGTCCCAAGTCCAAAACCGGAAAAAAAAGTGAGAATGGCAGTTAAAAAGGCTGCCAAACAAATAATTACAATTTCCACCATGCTGCATTTTATAGAATACAAAAATATATAGCATTAAGATGATGGTTATGGTAAGAATGAATGTAAATTTGGTATTATTGAAAATACTTTTGTCTGAACATAACAGGCGTTAATCCTTCTGCTTTTTTAAAGAATTTGACAAAATAAGAAGCATCATTAAATGAAAGAATGTCTGCTATTTCGTTAATGGTATTATCAGTATGCAGAATATATCGTTTTGCTTCAAGTAAAACTTGGGCTGTAATCAATTCACTTGCACTTTTACCAGCGTGTTTACGACAAATTGTATTCAGATTTTGAGGTGTTGTATTTAGTAAATCCGCATAGTCATTTACTTTATGAAGTCGGGGACACTCCTTTACTAAAAGATGCTGAAAATTGTTAAAAAGAGATAGAGGTAAGTTCGATTTGTGAGGATTATTTTTTGATAATTGCAAGAGTTTTCCAAACAACGCTTTAAGCAATCCATGAATAATTTGTTCTGAATAGTCAGTGTTCTGGCTATATTCACCTAGGATTTCAGTTAAAATATGCTCTGAATATATTTCCTTTTGAATTTTGATTCTCGTGTTTTCGCTTAATTGTCTGTAAAGGTCAATCAAATCACTTTCTTTTACACCATCGAATTGAGAATCTTTGAAAAGAATAACAAAACCTTTTGGGATTGAAGTAAACTGCCAGAAGTGCAACTGTCCCGGTTTAAGAAAATAAAACTCTGGGGTTGAGACCATATATTTTTCCGATTCGATGCAATGAAAACCTTCGCCTTCGCTAAGGAATATCAGTTCGTAATATTCGTCGTGCTTGTGCGGTTTGGTTTTCTTGATCTGTTCTTTGAATCGGGAAATCTTAAATGTCAACCCATAATCAAGTTTATTCTTCGTATCAATGTGTTTGTTATCCATATACTTTATATCAAGTCTAAAATTAATAAAGTAGTAAAATTTGTTAACTTTTTTACTTTTTACGTTATGCAAATAAATGAATAAATAAAAATAAGAAGTTATCTTTATTGCACAAATATGATTAATTCGTGTAACAAATTATACCACATATGAAGCGTAAATCCAGTTACATCATCATTTTAAGCCTTTTATTTATATCGATGCTTTTAAGCATTCCCTCACGAGGGCAAGTGAAATCCGATCACGGCGAACTTGATTGGGCAAAACTGAATGCCGCTTTTAAAGGTGCGACTTTCGTCAGGAACACGATATCATGTTTAGAATGCCATGATGATATTCATGGAAAATACATGGAAACAGCACATGGGCGCATGTTTGAGCAAAACCCCAAAGGTTCATTGGAAATTGCCAATTGCGAAGCATGTCATGGCCCGCGTAGCAAACATGCAGAGGAACCCGACCAAAGCCTGAAATTTTCGGTGGAACAATTCTCCGCTGTTTGTATGCAATGCCATCAGGGAGGCGAGCGTATGCATTGGAAAACCAGTTTGCATAAAACTGCCGAAGTAGGTTGTGTATCTTGCCATAAAGTAATGGAAAAACGGTCTGAGTCTGCATTGTTATCAGGAGCTAATCAATTAGAGCTTTGTTCCAGTTGCCATAAAGATGTTGCAGCAAAAATGAGCAGAAATTCGCGCCATCCTGTGAAGGAAGGTAAAGTTGATTGCTCTTCCTGCCATAATCCACACGGCGCTCCCGGAAGCGGAATGTTGGTGAAAGGTAACGTGAACGAGACTTGCTACAGTTGCCATCAGGAAAAACGCGGACCTTTCCTTTGGGAGCATGCACCAGCGCGGGAAAACTGTATGACTTGTCATGATCCTCATGGTACAAATAATAAAAATTTGCTCGTTACACAAAGCGCTACCTTGTGTGTAAGTTGCCACCAGTATGGCGGGCATATCAATCAGTACCGCTATAACAGGGTAAGTACGCCATACGGGAATGGCTGCGTTAATTGCCATGTGAGCGTACATGGTTCTAATCACCCCTCAGGAACAAAATTAACCAGATAATAATGAGGAGTCAAAATGAAAAAATCAAAATACTTAGCGCCAGTTTTATTTTTTATCACATTTAGCATTAATGCATTCGCTCAGGATTCAATCCGGGTATCCGCAGGAATTACACCAGGTTTCAGTATAATCAATATAGATAACAATTCAAGTAAATTCAACGAATATCGTGATCTACGGGATGGATTCTATTTACATAACTTATATTTCAACCTTTTTAATCAAAAAAACGGTTTGTTTTTAGATGCCGAAGGAAATAAAGTTTTTCGAAAGGATCAGGATATTCTCTTTCGTATTGGCAATGTAAAAAGTCGCTGGAATTTGGTGGTCAACTACAGCGGTACTCCGCATCACCTAAGTAATAAGGCGATGACACCTTACATGGATGGTGGCAACGGTCTTTACGCCTTACCGGCTCTTTCAGGTATAACAAAGGACGGTGATGATGCTACCGGTACACCCTCGCTTGTACCTACTGTCGGACAAATGGCCATAAACGATAATCTCTTGTCCAAATACATGAGTTCACCATTGTTGTTGCCGGTAAAACTTGGAACCCAACGTGACCGGACATCGGTAGCTTTAAATCTGCCAAGTTTCAAGGGATTAAAAATTGGTGTCAATTTTATGAATGAACAAAGAGCAGGAACCCGCTATACGAATGGCACGTTAGGAGACAGGCCGCCTCGCACGCTCAACGTTCAACTACCTGATCCAATGAAATACAATGTCAGCGAAATTCATGCGAGTGCTAATTTTAACAAGAAATTCTTCCAGCTTAAGTTGGATTACATCTTTTCTAATTTCACAAACAAAATACCGACATTACGATGGGAAAATCTCTTTTTTGCTCCGGATGCTGGTAAAGATTATATTGCTTCGGTAGCAGGAACGCCACGGAATATTTCGAACTTTGGTCAACGTGCACTTGGTCCCGACAATTTTTCAAACAGCATTTCGTTTTATGCGGGAATTGATTTACCACTCGATAGTCGTTTTAATGCTAATGTTGCTTTGGGAAGCATGAAACAAAATCAGGAATTATTGCCATATAGTTACAGTACTCTTGGCGGCGACTTGTTAGCTGGTGTTGGAGATGGTAAGAACTGGAACGATGTGAGTAAACTGCCCCGTCTCCGGGCTGAAGCAGAAATGCGCACTATCAGGTTCGACATGGAATACACCATAAATCCCATCGAAAGGCTTAATATCCGGGCCTACATGCGCTATTACAAACTCGAGAACAATACGCCTACCGACCAATGGAGGTATGTGACTCAGGATGCCGCTAATACAAATGGTACTGTGAGCGACTTAAATAAGAGATATAACCTGGCATACGCTTATGGGAAACAGAAATATGGGATTGACTTAAGGCACTATCTGCGTTTCTGGCACACTAACCTTGGATTACAAATTGCTAAAGAAGTTATCTCCAGGGATTTCCGTGAAGCTGATACGGATGAAAATATTTTGAATGCAACCCTTCGTTCAAGGCCAACCCAACGGCTTTCTTTAACAGCCAGCTATTTGTATGGCGACCGAAATGGGAAGGATTACAACTACAATATCACCAGCCAAAGCTATTGGTATGATTTCAACGATATGATTGCTCATCCTGACAATCCTCAATTCCTGTTTGCAAACCATCCTGATCTCCGCAAATTCGACGTTTCGGACCGGAAACGTAATGAATTTAAGTTTTCTGCCGCTTATATAGCCTTTGATAAACTGGATTTTAGCGCTTCCTATCGTTTTAACAATACCGATTACGATTCAAACGTTGAAAAGACTGCGCCAATGGCAAACACCATTGTGACATTGCCAAACCCAGGCGATGCCAATACACTTACACCAGGTGAACAATTAGGTCTGCTCGATGATAAAAGGCAAAATGTGACGGTAAATATTCAATTTATGCCAAATGAAAAATGGACCCTGTCACTGTTTGCCGACCGCGAACTTGCCAATTATGACCATCGCGGACTGGTTTTTAACGAAAATGCACGTAATCAGCCAAGCAGTCCGGCAATTCAAGCCCCCAATCAGCTAGGGCCATGGTCTGATCCCAATCGTATTTACAATACAAGTACCGATGAGGTCAACAACACTTTTGGTATGGGATTAAATCATGAATTTATTCCGGACAAACTGCGGATGGAGATGGATTTTAGTGTGTCCCTGGCCACAGTGGAAATGGATTATAGTGGTTATGGCTCTGATGCTGCATTTATTGGTCAGGCATGGGAAACCTTCGCGTTCGGATTTAATGACCCCGGGGAGTCAAAGTATAACCAGTACCTATTTAATATATCTTTAGAATACAATGTTTTGAAAAATCTGATTGTTGGTCTGCAGTATAGCTACGATCAATATTCTATTCAGGATTGGGTTCAAGGAGCAAATGGTCCCTGGGTAGAGCAAGTTGGCAGCGAGTATTTCCTTCGCGATACTTCGAGAGACAACCGCTGGGGTAACCGTTTGGTTAGTATGGGCAGTTATCTTGCTCCGGGCTACAATGCCCATATGGGATTGCTAACCTTAGCTTATCGGTTTTAACCGTTCCGATATTTTGATAGCTGATAAAGGCTGAACAGAATTAATTGTTCAGCCTTTATTTTTTATCGTTTTACAAATCAGACCAATTATTTCCAGATCATTCATCTCACTTTCCGTCAGCCAGCTCCTTGAACAACGAATTGGCCGTATTTACAGGATTGGGCAAAAACGTAATGTTTCGATCATTAACATGGTTTCAACAGGCACCATTGAACATAAAGATGCTTGGTGTTCTGAGTTTTAAAAAGGGGCTATCCGAAGGCATTCTCGACCTGGGAGAAGATGCAATTCAAGAGTTTTTCAATGAGTAAGCTTATTAATGATTCATTGATATTAGTTTTGGAGCAGTTACTTTCCGATGCAAAAATTTTTGAAGATGTTGCCCAGAATTTCATCAGTGGTTATTATCCCTGTAATCTCTCCCAGATAATGTATTGCCTGCCTTATATCTGTGGCAATAAGGTCATCAGGTATTCCTTCATCCAATCCTTCAAGCACTCTGCCGAGACTTGAGGAGACCTTGGCCAGAGCTTCATAATGTCTTATATTAGTGACTATTACGCTATCCGAATTGATCTTATTCTTTATGGCACGGTCACTAAGTTCTTTCCGGAGGATTTCAAGTCCCAGTTTCTCCCGTGCGGAAATAAACAGCATCGTCTCTGATGATGAAATATCAATCTTTCCCCTTAACTCATCCTCCTGTCCTGGTAACGCTTCATCAGTTTTGTTTATAAGAACGATCAGCCTTTTTTCTGTCTCCCCGATCTTTTCCCTGATGGCATTTATTCTCTTGTTTATCTGCCCGGCCGAATCGGATATTTCATCAATAAGCAGTATGACCGAAGCCTGATCTATCTTTTCTAAGGTTTTTTTAATACCCATTGATTCAATTACATCAGTTGTCTCACGTAAACCGGCGGTATCAATAAATCTGAACTCTAATCCCTCTATTACAATTGTATCTTCTATTGTATCACGGGTGGTTCCAGGAATATCGGAAACTATTGCCTTATCCTCCATAAGGAGAGAGTTCAGAAGGGTAGACTTGCCGGAATTTGGCTTACCAACAATAGCAACTGGGATACCATTCTTAACAGCATTACCGATCCTGAATGATTCTGAAAGGCTGTCAGCCAGATTCTTAACACGGACAACAATATCCTTTAAATCCTTTCTGTCAGCAAATTCCACATCCTCTTCACCAAAATCCAGTTCAAGCTCAATGAGTGACGCAAAATTAAGAAGCTCAGACCTGAGCTTTGCTATCTCAGCCGAGAATCCTCCTCTCATTTGATTCATGGCAATCCTGTGAGCACTGCCTGTAGAAGATGCAATAACATCAGCAACTGCTTCTGCCTGTGACAGATCAAGCCTTCCATTCATAAATGCCCGCCGGGTGAACTCACCGGGCAATGCCAGGATGGCTCCGCTACTGATAAGAAGTTCCAGTATCGTTTTGATAATATATGTTGACGCATGACAGGATATTTCAACTGAGTCTTCCCCTGTGTAGGAGTGAGGTGATCTGAAAATGCTTACCAGTACCTCATCAATTACTTCATCTCCGGAACGAATATCTCCGTAAACAATTGTAAATCCTTTATTATTCAGAATGTTAACAGCTTTATCTGAAGGAAAGAATATCTTGCTGACAATGCCCAGGCTTTCCAGCCCGCTTACCCTGATTACAGAAATTGCACCACTGATGCCTGTCGCCGGTGCACATATTGTCTCTTCAGATCTGATCATAAGTTTTCAATGAAACACAACAAATGTATGAAACTTAATTGAGGTGCAGAAAATGAAATATGTAAGAATCCGTTAACATCCCTAAAACAAGGCCGTCAACCCAGGAGTCTGAAAAAGGATTTTCAGGAAGATCAATAAAAGCAAACGGATTTAAATATTGAGATGCAGTTAGGATATTGAAGTTTCCCCTCCTTTTCAAGGAGGGGTGGCCGCAACACAATGATAATCTATATATTGCAAAGGTTCATAGCGGCCGGGGTGGTTGATTTGAAGGACAACAGAAGTCAACAAAGTAACTGCTAACACTGTATTGTCTTCTGGATTTTCTTCCTTCAAGTTTCTTTGATTCTAACATCTCCCACAAGGTTTTAAAGTACTTACTGTTGAAGATGTTTTGTTATTAATAGATATAATAGTAAAAAGAACTAATTAAATCAACCACCCCGGCCGGGAAATAAACTTTGTAAACATCAGATAATCAGGCATCCCGGCCACCCCTCCTTGAAAAGGAGGGGAAACTTATACTACTCCTTTTAGAAACAACAGTCTTAGGTTGACGGCTATGCCCCTTACCCCTCCAGAGGTACCTCCTTACATTACTTTGTCTTTAACCTATTGTATTCATCTCTCCAGATTCTGCAGGGTAAAAACAGAATCGTCAACCTTAGCGCTTTCACTTATATTAGTCATTTTGATTTCTGATTTCCTATTGGTTAAAAGGTTAGTGGCAAGCATATTGCTGATGGTATATCTTCCTTCTGCAAACACATGAATACCTTTTATTTCTATTATTTTAAACAACTCATTATCGAAATTATAGAACTCCATCCTTGATATCTGATAACTGTCCATTACTATATAGCTGATTTTCCTTGTGTACCCATATTCATCAGCTTTGTCTTCATCTGCCGGAATACTTTCGATAATGTATTGATTATTCTTCCCGGATTCGGGAGTATGTTTATAAACATAATCGGAGAGAGGAGGAGATGCCATATCTGAATTCGAGAACTCGGAATTCATGAAGCTTTTACCTTTCTCCGTGCTTACAATGCGTCTGGTCTTTTTCAAAGCCGGCAGATAGATCCACATCTCATCGGCAGCAACCTTATTATCGACAATAAGCATTGAAGTTCCCCTGACATCAGGAGGATCAAGGAATTTTAGGAACCTTTTCTCAACACCTTCCTGATAACTTTTGGTTGACATGGAAATTGTTCTTAACCTGTTGCTGCCATTTTTTTCTGTTATCGTGAGCGTAATATTAGCGCTCAATGCACCCACCAGGCTTAATTCCCTGGATTTATTCATTATTTCTTCCGGATCAGGCAACTGAGCCGCTGCCTTAATAACCGGCAGAATTATTAATAATAGAATTACTGCTTTTTTCATATTCGTTTTGTTTAATAGGTTCAATATGATTTTTCGATAAATGATGGTTTAAATCTCATTATAATAGCTGGTATTATAAGTATTGCACCTATAAGACATGCTCCAATGGAAATAAAAACCAGGTAACCAAAGAATCTTATAGAAGTGAAGGCTGAAAACATCAGGGCTGAAAATCCTGCCATAACACTGATCGCATTTATAATTATGCTCCGTCCGATTGTTTTGATTGCTTTTGTTGTGGCTTCAGCGCAGCCCAAACTCTTTTTGCGGAATATTTTATAGCACCATATGTATTGAATTGTAAAATCCACTCCAACACCTATCATTATTGAAGATAATAAGGCAGTTGCAGCGTCAAGGGCAATGCCTGTAATGCCCATGAAGCCAAACGCAATCACTATTGAGACAGCCAGAGGAATTGAACCGGTCAACCCGCCTTTAAACGATCTGAAGATTATGGAGAGAAGGATAAAAACAGTAACCAGTGCCAGTATCAGGGAGGAGGCCTGTCCTCTCATTATAGATCCTGCAAAGTCGTCCATAATTATGGCATAACCTCCTGTTATTATTGAGGCCGGAACAGATTCCGATACCTTTGAAATCTCTTCCTTTACTTCTCTGATTGTTTTATTGCTTGCATCTGAAAGTTTAATTAGTATGTGAGCCTTTGTATTTTCGGGATTGATGAGTTGTTTAAAATCATCAGGCTCTCCGCTCATATTGTAAAGCTCAAACATTTGTGCAATTGCTTCCCGCGATTCAGGAATAGAATTATACCCATCTTCTTCTTCAGTATAAATTGCTTTGCTCATCTCACGTACAGCTACGGAGATTGAAAATACCCGTCCGACACCTTCTTTATTTTCGATATTGTTTGTTAACCTGTCAATTCCATTCATTACATGTGGATCCAGGATATCTCCTGAAATCATTACTGATATTGTCTGGGAACCTCCGAATTTTTTGTTTATCAGGTCAGAGGCGAGCTTTAACGGATGCTTAGCAGGAAAATAGTTCTCCTGGTTAGTATCAATCCTGAGAATAAAAATACCCGATGAAATCAGAATAGTAGCTATAGCCGATATTACGAGTATCCTTCCCGGATAGTTTACTATCAAATGTGACAATCTTTTCAGGATACCATCCATGAAAGCATTTTTTACACCTGAGGAGACTGAGTTGCCAGCGCCTGTTCCAAACTGACAGATCAGTGCCGGAATGAGTAAGAGGCTCATCGCAAGAGCTATCGCTACACCTGTAGCTGCAAGGATACCAACATATTTTGCCGGTACGATCGAATGAGTCAACAGACCAAGGATTCCTGCAATTGTGGTAAGTCCGCTGAAAAGTATTGGTTTATTCAAAGATCTGAATAATCTGACAAGAATTTCACGCTTTGTCAGATCCGGTTCAGCTTTCATTATTTCCTGGTGCCTGGCAGTCAGGTATATACCGTAGTTATTTGCCACGGCTATCAATATTACCGGGACCAGTAATGTCATTATAGACATTTTCCAGCCAAGCAATGGCATCATTCCCATACTAATCAAAACGGATATAACAACCACCGAAAATGGCATTATAACACTCCGCCATCTCCCGAGTGTCAGTTTAAGCAGGGTAAGTATGATAATCAGCGCCAGTGGAACCAGTAGGAATGCATCTTTGCGGACATCTTCCATTATATATTTCCTTATATATGGAAGACCTCCTGTCCTTATTCCCATGGTGCTCTGACAGGACATGAGCACTGAATCAATCCTTGCAAGAGTTTCTGTCTCAGGAATGCTGTTATCAATGAAGGCGGTGATGGATGCTGAGGTCATATCAAAAGAGATAACTATATCTTCGGCAAACCTGTTTCCTGAAATAGATTCCCGTAATTTTCTCATTCCCAAACTATCAGCAGGAATTTTCCCGATCAATCTCTCAGCTGCCATCATACCCTCATCACTTTTAATGCTTCGTACGGTAAATGGGGAAGTGCGGTTGGAAATACCTGACATCCTCGATAAAGCTCTGTCAATATTTCGTATTTGCTCGAGGTTTTCTTTTACCAGAATACAACTGTCTGTGAATAATATAATTATCATATCCTGGACGCCAAACTCACTCTCAATCTTATCTGTTTCAATCCTTGATTGCATTGAGGAAGGAACATAATTCCTGATCTCAGGATCGGTTTCCGAAAAAGGGATTAGAATTCCAAATCCGGCCCCCAGGATGAGACATACAGTTATTATTACCCTGCGACGCCGGATAACAAAGTCAGTAATTCTGTCAGAAATCGATCCTGATAGCTGCATAAAAACTGTTCATAAAATCATCAACAAGTTCATAAAGGGAACCGTCAATACCCCTGTAATACTCAAATCCGGCAACAATTGATAACCTGTCAGATGGTTTTATTTTTATCTCAGGTAGCAGTATAAAATCACGTGATGTGAAATTATACATTGCATTTATTGAAGGAGCCAGCTTACCGTACAAAAGATCAGCTTCAATTCTCATGCCTGCTGAATGATAATATCTCTCGAGCTGATAATTGTATAGCCTGTTGAAGGCACTTACCTGCTGCCTGACATAACCTGCCGGATCGAGGCCGGGATCTGCAAAGAGCCGGATATGAGCTGCAAAATCAGGTTCTGCTCCTATAACCGGTTCTACTTCAGCTGGTATATAATCCAGGATACTCTTTCCGTTGTATTCAACTGAAAACCTCCAGTTTCCCGTTGCATAATCTCCGCCTGCCACCCACGCAATTTCCGGCAAAGGCACATACTCATATTCCAGATATGACAAAGAAGGATCAGACCATGCCGCTTCACCTCTGATACCAAAAGACGAGACTGATGATTCGATGGCGAAGCCCAGCACCCTTGTTTTATATGGTCTGAAGGTGAGTTCCATCAGAGGTGCAGGTATTTCTCCTGACATATCGATGCTGAAATTTGTCAGCTCTGCGCCTGGCATCGGATCATACCCGTCAAACCATGAAACGATCGCGTCAAGACCTCTCAGGTGCAAATCGGATTTTAAACCATAACT
>Ga0154553_1189_pt2 | contig 16969 bp, 17 predicted proteins | sample RifGroF2_FD_105696 | JGI IMG/M metagenome (GOLD analysis project Ga0154553, IMG submission 105696) | Bacteroidetes bacterium GWF2_41_9 | reverse complement strand
ATATTTCTTCGTGCGTTGCCCCTGGTTATTTTGTGAGCAGTTATTTGCAGTTAAGAAAAATTGCTTATTTTTGCCCGTGAATTTGCGGGAGTAGCTCAGTTGGTAGAGCACGACCTTGCCAAGGTCGGGGTCGCGGGTTCGAGTCCCGTCTCCCGCTCAAAAACTATAAAGGAAGTTCCCGGCTTCCTTTATTTATTATAATATAGAGTAAACTCTCACCCTTATAAAACTCAAAACAGATAAATGCTATTCGATGATTTAGAACTGAATCCGGAAATACTGGAATCAATTGATTATATGGGCTTCAGGGAGACAACTCCGATCCAGGAAATGGCCATTCCGGTTATCCTTTCTGGCAACGACCTGATTGCCTGTGCACAAACAGGTACCGGAAAAACGGCTGCCTTTCTGTTACCCATAATGAACTATATTTCAGAAAAACGTCCAAGCCATACGCACACGTTGATACTTGTACCAACACGTGAACTCGCATTACAGATAGACCAACAGATACAGGGACTGGCTTACACGCTTAACATAACATCTATTGCTGTATATGGCGGAGGTGATGGCAGTGGATGGGACCAGGAAAAATCAGCCCTATCGAGGGGTGCTGATATCATTGTGGCAACTCCCGGAAGGCTGATATCTCATCTTAATCAGGGATATGTAAAATTCAACCAGATTGAGGTACTTGTACTCGACGAAGCCGACCGGATGCTCGATATAGGATTTTACGACGATATTATGCGAATAATTTCCCATGTTCCGAAAAAAAGACAAACCCTGATGTTCAGCGCTACCATGCCGCCAAAGATAAGATCAATGTCGAAGCACATAATGAAAAATCCTGTGGAAATTGCACTTGAAATGTCAAAGCCTACCGAGGGTGTCATACAGGCAGTATATATGTTAAGCGATCATCAGAAATTACCGCTGATAAACAGTCTTATAGCCGACAATCCCGAATATCACAGCATTCTGATCTTCAGTTCAACCAAAAAGAAAGTGAGTGAGATCGTACGTGGGCTGCGATCTAAGGCCTACCAGGTCGAAGGCATTTCTTCAGACCTCGAGCAAAAAGAGAGGGAAGATATGCTGCTGAGGTTCAGAACACGTAAAACCCGCGTACTTGTGGCTACGGATATTCTGAGCCGTGGAATCGACATAAAGGATATCAATCTGGTAATAAATTTTGATGCTCCCTCAGATGGAGAGGATTATGTACACCGTGTCGGACGTACCGCACGCGCCGAAACTACAGGTGTGGCAGTTACACTGATCAACAAAACGGATTTACATAAAATGCAACGCATTGAAAAACTGATAGGATACAAGGTTTATGTTGCTCCGCTTCCTGATTTTATTGCCGAAAAGGGTGATGATGGTCACGGTTATCATGCTTCTTCATTGAAACCGGACAAGGGTACCTTCAGAAGAAGATATAATAATAAGGGCAGGAGCCGAGGGCCAAAACATTAATTTCCAGGGTACGCGATCCTTATTAAAGTATCCGCTTTAATAATTAATATTCAGGGGGTCATCAGGATTGAGTTCATAACTGAATCCCTTTTCGGATGCTTTCATTATCAATACTTTAAAAATAATGAGGTTAGCCAGTATAGCTTCCGCTCTCATCCCTTGCCTGATATGGCCTTTTGTCACCTCTTGGTACCTCAACCTTCAATATTGTCTTTCCGGCAGCAACATGGTGTTTTGTGGCAAAAGAAATTTCGGGACGGCAATAAAGAAGTGCCGCTGCATCTACCATATATGCCTTTTCATCAGACCGTATTCCCGCAATGCTTCCATTATCCCTTACCCCTATCAGTAATTTCCCCCCATCACTATTCGCAAAAGCTGATAAAGTTCTTGCGATCTTCCTGCTGTCTGAAACGCAGTACTTAAAATCAAGCCGCTGATTCTCACCCCCCCCCCATATCAGTTTTTTCAGATAACTGTCCATATAATTTTATTCCTGTGATCTTACTCCTTTTTACGAACCTGATCAATGTTACCAACCTGAAACGCATTTATAATAATCCCTTGAGATACTTCTTCCGATTGTCAGATTTTTATTATACCCCAATTTAAGAATTTGCCAACCTTCAAATATAAATATAAATTTTTGTCTGAACTGAATTAGTATTGAACCAGAGAAACCTTCATAAGCTTATTTGTGAATACCTAAAGTAGTCACCCTGAATCACTATTAAATAAATAACAGAAAGCCAGTCCCACGGCAATCTTTCAGAAACCCCGATCAGTCTAACAGTTAAGAAGAATGGAAAATTATTTAGAAACATTATAAATAGTTTATTATCAGTATCATAAATATCATATTTTTTGGGAATATTTTAAATGAAAATTACATTTGGTTGATAATATAGATTTCAGTAATAATTATCATTTTAGTTATGAAGTTCTATATCCCTCCTCAACTTACCCGGCTGGCACTGGCATTTGCAATATTCATAACATTGTTTATTGTGCTGAGAAATCTTCTTGTACCTGATACATTTGGTCAGTATGGCCACTACAGGGGAGACTCTCTTATAGATAATCAACAGCCCGAAATCCATTATTCAGGACAGGAAGCATGTTTAGATTGTCATCAGGAAATCGAAGATATGAAACAAACTGATGTTCATAATACCATCCGCTGCGAAGTATGTCACGGGCCCGGGGAGAAGCACGTTTCAAGCGGGGATGCCGCTGACATATCCAAACCTGATTCACGTGAATTCTGTGGTGTCTGCCATGAAAAAAATGCAGCCAGAAGGCAAAGCACTATCGTTCAGATCAGACTGAGCGAACATAATACCGGGAAAAAATGCATTGAATGTCATAATCCTCATCAGCCATGGGAAATGAAAGAGTAAAATCATCGAGAAGGAAATTTCTTAAGTCAGCTGCAACCGCTTCAGTTGCAATCGTGGGTTATACCTGGCTTAAATCCTCTCAGTTCCTGATTCATGCAGCAGAGCCGGAGGATAAAAACCTTCCATGGTATGGGATCGTAATAGATATTGAAAAGTGTATCGGGTGCGGTATGTGTGCCAAAGCCTGCAAAAACGAAAATGATGTCCCTGCAGAACCATTCTTTTTCAGGACATGGGTTGAACAGTACACGGTAAAGAACGACGGGAGTGTCGAAATAATATCACCTAACGGAGGAATTGACGGATTTAAACAGACTGTCCCCGATGAGGATATATTTAAATCATACTTTGTTCCCAAAATGTGCAACCATTGTGCAAAATCACCTTGTGACCAGGTGTGCCCGGTAGGAGCAACTTATACCAGTCCGGAAGGAGTAGTGCTTATTGACGAGAAATATTGCATAGGTTGCAGATATTGTGTTCAGGCATGCCCTTACGGGTGCCGGTTCATTCACCCTGAGAAAAAGGTTGCCAACAAATGTACTTTATGCTATCACAGGATAAAAAAAGGCCTTGCACCGGCTTGCATGGAAAATTGCCCCACCGGTTCCAGAATGTACGGCAATTTACGTGACAGCAACAGTGAGATTGTTAAGTTCCTGAAGGAGCATACAACCCAGGTGCTCAGACCAAATCTGAACACGGGTTCAAAACTCTATTATAATGCACTAAGTTCGGAGGTAAGATAATATGGAACCAAATTATCAGCATCTTTATGAAATTCTGGCCAATTCACAGGGCTATATTTTCCCGAATGAAATAGATCTTCAGTGGGGAATACTGATCGTTGTTTATCCCTTTGTTACAGGACTTGTAGCCGGTGCATTTATTCTTGCTTCGCTTGAAAGGGTATTCAAGGATAAAATACTTAAACCCACATACCAGATTGCCCTTCTTACAGCACTTTCATTTCTGCTTGTAGCAACATTGCCGTTGATTAGTCATCTTTCTCAACCTCAGAGAGCTTATGAGATAATGATCACTCCTCACGGATCATCGGCAATGGCAATATTCGGATTTGTATATCTCTGGTATCTGATGGTGGTCCTCCTGCTTGAGATCTGGTTCGATTACCGTCATAGCATGGTTGTATGGGCTGATGAGAAAAAGGGAATCATGAAATGGGTTTACAGGATCCTCACTCTCGGACTTAGTGATATATCGCCCAGGACCTTAACATGGGACAGAAAGCTTGGATATTTTATTACTGTGGTTGGTATTCCTTCTGCATTTATTCTTCATGGCTATGTCGGTTTCATCTTTGGATCAATAAAGGCCAATCCATGGTGGTCAACTCCGCTTATGCCTATTATCTTCCTCTTTTCGGCGATGGTGTCAGGAATCTCAATGGTAATGCTGATATATATGGTAGTATCATATATCAGGACAAAGACAATGGATATTAATGTTCTGGATTCGATTGGCAAGTATCTGTTCTTTGTCCTAATCCTTGATTTCACAATTGAGGGCCTCGACCAGATTCACAGGATATATGAAGCCGAAGAATCTTTTGAAACCATCAAACTTCTGGTTGAAGGCAAGCTTTACCTTACCCTCTTCATATCTCAGGGCCTGATTGGCACAATAATTCCCCTGATAGTACTGGCATTCCTGCAGTTCTATAAGGGCAAAATTAAGCTGCGTAAAACTCTCTATTTTATCATTGGCATACTTGTTCTTATCGGTGTTTATTCAATGAGATGGAATGTGGTGATCGGCGGTCAGCTTTTCTCAAAGAGCTTTTCGGGATTTACCAGTTTCAAAGTCGGGCTTATTGGTCTCGACGGAACACTGATGGCTGCATTCTGGCTTATCCTGCCATTTGGGATACTTGCATTTCTTCTCTGGCTGTTGCCCCCATGGAAGATGGTTCAGGAAGAGGAATAACCAGTCTCTCACCATCATTTTGATTTCCGGGTGCTGTTCTATAAGTTCTTAATTTCTTTAATTATTTCTTATGACAGAGCATGAAATTGAAATGGAAGGTATTAAGAACCGGCTCCAGGCCATCGAGCTGAGGCTTGGTCATCTGGAATCAATCCTGGAGATATCTCAGGAAGAAAAGTCTTCAGGTTATGAAAAAATGTCACAGGCCGGTATTCCGGCAGCTACTCCCGGAGAACTTATTGAAGAGGAAAAAGAGCTTGAATCCAGAATAGGGAGGTATGGCCTTGCATCCATGGGAAATATTGTCCTTTTCTTAGGCATTGCTTTCCTTGCCCAGTACCTTATGAATAAAAACCAGCATGTAATATCTGCAATACTTGGATATTCTGCTGCACTTACAGTATTTCTCCTGGCGAAATATCTGAAAAAATCAAATGGCCCCCTGGCATTTATGTTTAAAATAAATGGTCAGATCATCCTGTTTTTCATAACAATCAGGCTTCACTTCTTCTCGGCAGCACCCCTGATTCAGCAGGAATACTTAGCAGAAATACTTCTTTTCCTTATAATCGGGTATCAGGTATACTGGGCAATCCGTAACCAGTCTCAGTCATTGTCAGTAATCTCGGTAATATTTGCAATTACAGCAGCCCTGGTTACCGATTCCACTCATTTTATGCTTCCAATAGTAGCAATAACAGCTGCAGTATCTGTGTATTATTATTACAGGTTCAGATGGCAGCCACTGGTTTTTATAACAATATGCCTCTCCTATTTCGCATTCTTCCTGTGGCTCTTTGGCAATCCTTTCCTTGATCACAAAATGGCTATGATCAGTGATCATCAAAACGGGATCATATACCTGTTCATTCTCGGCGCTTGTTATTCATCAATCCTGTTTTTCCGTCAGAAAGAATCAGCAAGTGACGATTTCTTCATCGGAGTAACCTTTACAAACGGAATAATATTCACTCTTTTGCTTGCCCTTACCGTATTCAAGTTTTTTGCCGGTGATTATGTTGCTCTTTTCCTTATCATAACAATCTCCTGCCTGCTGTTTTCAATACTGCTCCATTCCCGGTCAGACTGGAATTTTGCTTCGGCCTTTTATTCCCTCTATGGCTTTATGGCTATGAGTATTGCTCTTTTTGGTTTATTCGGGTATCCCGGGATTTATATTCTGCTTCCATTTCAGAGCCTTTTAGTTGTTTCAATGGCCCTGTGGTTCAAGAACAGGCTGATAGTGATAATGAACAGTATTCTCTTTCTTTTTATACTTGCGGGGTACCTTTTAACCTCAAAATCAATCGACAGTGTTAATTTCTCTTTTGCCCTTATTGCATTAATCTCAGCCAGAGTAGTAAACTGGCAGAGTTCAAGACTTAAAATAAAGACTCATATTATCAGGAACCTTTATCTTATTGAAGGATTTGTAATGATGCTTGTGGCATTGTATCATTCTATTCCCGATAGGTTTATCACTCTTTCCTGGGTTATGGCAGCACTTATTTATTTCCTGCTCAGTATTCTTCTGAAAAACGTAAAATACAGATATATGGCTCTTGGAACAGTGATCAGCGCTGCCTTATATCTCTTCCTGGTTGATCTGGCCAAAATTGAGCTGATCTACAGGGTTATGGCTTTAATGTTCCTTGCAGTAATTTCTATTGGGATTTCGATGTATTACTCCAATCATACCAGGAAAGAGCAAAGCTGATTCTCCGGTATGATTTTTTTCTGACCGGTTTCTTTTTTAAGGATATTATCAACTATCCCGGGTTTTAAAAGTTAAGGACCTTAACTCTCTGAAGAAAATAATTCAGGTTTTTAATCCCGGGAACAATCTTGTTTCCTATTTTTATAACAGCATTTACATGAATCTTAATCTGAATGTCTTATGAACAGATTTCAAAGAACAAATCTTTCCGGCTTGATTAATAACAGTTCCGGAACTATATGCGTCATGGTCGTAATCGTGGCAACTTCATTCTGTTACAACACCCCGGCTCAGAATGGTTCTGAATGGCCATGCTTTCATGGATCGGACCGTCAGAATAAATCAGCTGAAACCGGACTTCTTAGTTCCTGGCCTGTTAATGGTCCGGAATTATTATGGACAATCTCTGGCCTTGGAGAAGGATACAGCTCAGTTTCTATAGGAGGAGGCCAGATATTTACTGCGGGCAAGATTAACAATCAAACCTACGTCTTTGCCTATGATATTAAAGGGAAACTTCTCTGGAAGAAACCAAATGGAGAGACATGGTCAGTAACTGTATCATGGGCAAGCTCTTATAACGGTCCAAGAAGCACACCTACATATGATAATGGTGTTGTATACCATATAAGTGAAAACGGGAAGCTTACCGCTTTCAGATCCAAAGACGGCAGCGTTATCTGGTCGAGGGATATTCCAAAGGATTTCAGTGCAGAGATCCCTATGTATGGTTATGCAGAATCTGTAATGACCGATGGCGACAACCTGTATGTAAGGCCAGGAGGACAGAAAGGGTTCCAGGCCTGTCTGGACAAAAAGACCGGAAAAACAATCTGGTCCGCAATTGGCATTCCGGGTGAATATGGATACAGCTCCCCTGTTATCAGTGACTTCGGAGGGTATCACCAGGTACTGGGATCCGCTACCAATTGCTATTACAGTGTTGATACCAGAACTGGAAAACTGTTGTGGCTGGTTGACTTCAGGAACAAATATGAGGTAAACTGCACGGATCCGGTTGTTTACAATGAGTATGTTTTTCTGACAAGCGGAGAAGGCAAAGGCTCTATGCTTTTAAAACAGAAAAAAGCAGGTAATGGTTTAGCTACTGAAAAAGTGTGGGAAACACAGCTGATGGATAACTATTTCGGGGGTGTCCTAATGCATAACGGGTATGTGTATGGATGTGGCAGTGAGGCAAGGGGATGGTTTTGCCTTGATTTGATGACGGGAAAACAGATGTGGAAAACCAACGGTGAAGGATCTCTTACTTATGCTGACGGGATGCTTTATCTGTATGATGTGAAAGGTAATGTAAAACTTATTAAAGCGTCCCATGAAAAATTTGAGATAAAGGGCGAATTCAAAGCTCCAAAGGGAGGTGAAGGACCGTACTGGGCTCATCCTGTTGTTTGCGGTGGCCGGCTTTATTTAAGACATGCCGATAAAGTGTTTGTCTATAACATAACCAGGAAATAATCAGGCAGAAATAAGGGAAATTGTATGTCAATGTTAAATTTTTTACACAAAAGAAATTTTCATTAATTTTGTCAGATTATTCAGAATCATTAAAATCCAATAAATAAACCATCGACTTATGAAAAAGATCTTAGCCATTTTGCTGGTCATATTTACCTTTTATGCAATCTCCTGTAAACCAGAACAAAAAGATGCAGGAGTAACAATCCCATTTGAAAAATACACACTGGAAAACGGACTTACTGTAATACTCAATGAAGACAGATCAGACCCCATAGCGGCTGTTGCTATATTATTTCATGTAGGTTCGGCGCGTGAAACAGAAGGGAAAACCGGATTTGCGCATCTTTTTGAACATATGATGTTCCAGAAGTCAGAGAATGTCGGAGAAGACCAGCTCTTCAAGCTGATACAGGGCACTGGAGGCGAACTCAACGGATTTACCAGCTTTGACAATACTGTATACTTTGAAGTTATCCCGAAGAATGCCCTGGAAATGGTTTTGTGGTTGGAATCAGACAGGATGGGCTACCTCGAAAACACAGTTACTAAATCTGCTTTTGTGAATCAGCAGAATGTTGTTCAGAATGAAAAGAGGCAGAGTGTCGACAATGCTCCATACGGACATGAAGATGCATTGATACTTAAAACCCTGTACCCAAAGGGACATCCCTACAGCTGGGATGTTATTGGCGAAATGGAAGATCTAGCAAATGCAACGGTTGAGGATGTAAAGGCCTTTCATAGAAAGTTTTACTCACCAACAAATGCCACCCTTGTCATCTCTGGAGATATCAATAAAGAAGAAGTCAAAAAGCTTGTACAAAAATATTTTGAAGAAATCCCCGGGGGAGAAGCTCTTAGCAAAAGAGATCCTATGCCTGTTTCGCTTCCTTCAACTGTAAAACTCTATCATGAAGACAACTTTGCCAAAGCGCCCCGTCTGACAATGACATACCCTTCAGCTGAAAACTTTTCGAAAGACGCATACGCCCTTGATTATCTTGGAGAACTTCTTTCAAACGGGAAAAAAACGCCCCTGTATAAGGTTCTTGTTAAAGACAAGAAATTAACATCACAGGCCAGGGCAATGAATATGGCGCTGGAACTCACCGGAAGCTTTCAGATCATAGTAACCGCAAATCCGGGGGTAAATCTGACTGAAGTTGAAAAAGCCGTATTCGAAGCATTTGACATGTTTGAAAGAGATGGATTTACAGAAGAGGATCTTACAAGGATAAAGGCCAGGAATGAGACAACTTTCTATGGCAATTTCTCAAGCATCCTGATGAAATCTTTCACCCTGGGCCAGTACCAGATGTTTAATAATGATCCCGAATTCTATGCAAAGGATTTTACAAATGCCCAGGCAGTTACCATGGAGGATGTAAAAAGGGTATATGAAAAGTATATCAAGGGTAAAAACTATGTGTCAACAAGCTTTGTTCCCAAAGGAGAGGTTAATCTTATTGCAGAGAATGCTGTTAATGCCGGAATAGTTGAGGAAGATGTTACAAAAGCTGCTGAGGTAAAAGCTGAAACAGTTGCTGAAGAGCCGATTATCAAGACTCCCACAAAAACCGACCGTTCCAAGCAACCACCCATAGGACCGGATCCTGAAGTTACTATACCACCGGTTTGGACCGGTACCCTGGCCAATGGAATAAAGATCTCCGGAATCACACATACAGAGCTTCCCCTGGTACAATACTCGGTCATTATCGAGGGAGGACACCTTCTTGACGTACCTGAAAAAGCAGGGTTGGCAAATCTTACTGCCGCAGTTATGAATGAAGGAACAAAGAACAAAACACCTGAAGAGCTTGAAGATGCAATCAAATTGCTGGGAGCAAGTATAAATGTTTCAGCCGCAAATGAAAACATTACGATAAGGGTAAGTGCACTGGCAAGAAATTTTGAAAAAACCATTGCACTTGTAGAGGAGATGCTATTCGAGCCACGATGGGATGAAGAGCAATTCAATCTTGCAAAAAGCAGGATTATAAACAACATCAAACGCAACCAGGCGAATCCAAGTTACCTTGCTTCCACAACTCTCAATAAGCTGATTTTCGGGAAAGACAATATTCTTGCCACCGAGCTATCCGGAACAGAAGCTACTGTATCTGCAATGACTATCGACGACCTTAAAGGTTTTTATGAAAAGAACCTCTCCCCCTCACTAACAAAGTTCATAGTTGCAGGGAACATTGACCTGGGAAGGGTTGAAAAAGCGCTATCAGGATTAAATTCAAAATGGCAACCTAAAGATGTTCCATTACCACAGGTAACCATCTCTGAACAACCTTTAAAATCGCAGATATACTTTGTTGATGTTCCGGGAGCCAAACAATCAGTAATTTACATTGGCACTCCTTCTATATCCCGTACAAATCCTGATTATTATCCGGCTTATGTCACCAACTATAAGCTTGGAGGTTCATTCAACGGAGTATTCAACCTTATCCTCAGGGAAGAGAAAGGATTCACATATGGAGCCAGGTCAGGTTTCAGCGGTGCTAAAAACTATGGAACATTTACGGCATCATCGATGGTCAGAACAAACTCAACTCTTGAATCGGTAACAATATTCAAAACAGAGATGGAGAAGTACCGGAAAGAGATGCCGCAGGAGTATATTGACTTTACAAAATCGGCTCTTCTAAAGGGGAATGCTCTTAATTTTGAAACCTTGTGGGATCTTCTAAACATGCTGAATACTATGGCGATGTACGGACTACCGGCTGATTACATCAAGCAGGAAGAGGCTTTTGTAAAGAATCTTACAGTCGAAAAGCAGCTTGAACTTGCAAATAAATATATCGATCCGGCAAGAATGTACTATGTAGTTGTTGGCGATGCCAAAACCCAGCTGAAAGAACTTGAAAAAGCCGGCTTGGGCAAACCTGTACTTTATAAGAACTAGTTAAACTTTTTAACCGCAAGTACGCTAAGAAAGCCCAAAGAACGCAAAGTTAGATCCATAATATATTTTACTTTTCGACCTTTGCGTAATACCTCTGCGGACTTTGCGGTTAATTTTTTTCAGATTAATAAGAGACTGTTATGAGGAAAGTATTCACGGGGTGTATTTTATATCTTTCTGCTCTGATTCTTTACGGTCAGGGCAATGACCTTGACAAGGGGCAGGTTGGCTATATTCCCACCACAGAAAACCTTCAGAACCGCGAATGGTTCAGGGATGCCCACTTCGGCATGTTCATTCACTGGGGTGTGTCAAGCGTACTTGGAAAAGAGATTGGCTGGGCACTGTCAGGACAGGATGTGAATGAATACAGGCAGAACATGTACAAATTCAATCCTTTAAAATTTGATGCTGCTGCCGTTGTAAAGCTTGCCAAAGATGCAGGAATGAAATACATCACCTTCACCACCCGTCATCACGACAGCTTCAGCATGTTCAGTACGAAGTATTCCGGCTGGGGAATAATGGGTACTCCATATGCAAAGGATGTGCTGAAGATGCTTGCTGATGAATGTCAGAAGCAGGGAATCCGCCTGTTCTGCTATTATTCGCTTACAGATTTTTATCGTCCTGATTATTGCCAGGGAAATGTTAAAAAAGGGACAGGAATAAAGGGTGAATGCAACTGGGATGCTTACATTCAGTTCATGAAAAACCAGTTAACTGAGATCCTGACCAATTACGGATCGATTTATGGTATATGGTTCGACGGCCACTGGGACCAGGTTGCAAGGCTGGGAAATGAAAGGAACGGCAAGCAGCTCCGGGAATGGAAATATAAAGAGATTTACAAGCTGATACATGATCTGCAGCCCGGATGCATGATTGTAAATAATCATCACCTCTCAACTTTTCCTGGTGAGGATTTTCAGACTTTCGAGCGCGATCTGCCAGGAAGCAATACTGGTGGCGGATATTCAGCTGATACAAAAATTGCAGAGGATCTTCCGCTTGAATCAAGTGATATAATAGGCAAGGCATGGGGATTTGTAACAAATGATACAATTGACAGGTCTGTAAAAGAGCTTGTTCATCTGCTGATTGGCTCTGCAGGACTTGGATCAAACCTGCTGTTAAATATCGGACCCACACCTGAAGGTGAAGTACGTCAGGCACACAAAGAAAGACTTCTTGCTATGGGCGACTGGCTGAAGGTTTATGGTGAAACTATTTACGGAACCAGGAAAAGTTTTATGAAACCGGCTGACTGGGGCGTAGCTGTTGAAAAAAAGGATAAAGTTTACCTTCATATCATACATCCTGAAAAGGTGAATAAACAACTGTCATTAACCCAGCTCCCATACAAGGTAATCAAAGCATACAGGTTTGATACAGGTAAAACTGTTGATTCCAAAACAGACAAAGCGACTTCAACAGTCAGCCTGCAGTTAACAGATTTGGATCCAAAGGCAATTGATAATGTAATTGTTCTTCAGGTAGCGAAGTAAGAGTGATTAAGAAGAATTGTAGATTTTTCAGTCTGGAATTCTCCGTGTAACTCTGTGATCCTCTCCCGCTAAGGCGGGACAAGTTGTGTAAGTTCTTAAATTATTAATAGTTACACAGAGACACACAGAGCAGGCACAGAGAACCACAGAGGCCTGAAAAGAGGTATTTCATTCTGATTTTTTTATTGAACATTATTTATTATAAATTTGCACTTCCAAGTAATTCCGCCCGGATGGTAGGGGCGAACGTTAATAAAACACCCAGTGGGTGTTTTTAGTGAGCAGCCAGACTGCAGGGGTGGACATTCCACCATCCCATGCAGGTTAAAAGGAATATACTTAAAGGCAGAATTAATATATTTGCAGTATAGTAATAGAATGCCCGGATGGTGGAATGGTAGACACGCAGGACTTAAAATCCTGTGACCATAACGGTTGTGCGGGTTCAAGTCCCGCTCCGGGTACAGAAAAAGAGCGGGAGTGAGAGCGAGAGCGAGAGCAATCGCGAGCACTCCCGTCTCTTTTTCTGTACTCTCGCACTCACACTCACACTTTTTTCATCCCCCCTCTCCTATTCTCCGATTCCCCCCTTCTTCTTTGTGGCACCGTCTGACTTCCTGAAATACTCCGGAAGGTTCACCAATCTTCAGGTAAGATAGTTCGTCTTTCAAAAGGCCAGTTTTATAAACCTGAAATTTCAAACACAATCCAGATCGGCACTAACATCGACAGGAAACCGATGAAAAGGAGTAAAGAGGAAATTAGTTATAGTTCATAAAGAAAGCCATTGGCAATAACCAATGGCTTTCTAAAATATTAATGCTTTATGAAATTTATAAAATAAATTTAATTCATCCGAAGCTATTGAGAGTGCTTTGTTTCATATAAATATTTAAAATCCCCCAACATTCAGACGACCTCCGGTAGAACATTTTCCGGAAAGAGATGAAGTGGCTATAACGCTGCCGAGAATGCCACTTTTAATTTGAGAGGCTGTGGCTCCGTTATGCGTCGAAGCATATAATGCAGCGGCTCCTGTTACATGAGGTGTTGCCATTGATGTCCCGCTATAGCTTCCATAACCTGATACAATTTTCCCCTTCGACGATTTGGGCAGACATGAATAAATCCCTGATCCCGGGGCACCCAGATCAACTTTAGTAGCTGCATAATTTGAAAAGCTCGAAAGTGTGCCGGTATTTGTGATAGATGCTACAGCAATAATATTTGCATTCGGATATCCGGAGGGATATGAAGTAGATGTTTCAGTATCGGCACCATTATTACCTGCAGCAGCTATAAATAGAATTCCTGCATTGTTTGCTCTTTCAATAGCATCCTGCAATGCCTGGGAAAATCCCCCTCCACCCCATGAGTTATTTGTTGCCACCAGGTTAATTCCATGACGGGTTTTCAGGTCGGTGAAATAATCAACTGCCTTTATTGCATTTGCGGTAGTCCCTCCTCTTTTGCCAAGGAATTTGGCATTCATCAACTTGACGGTCCAGCACACGCCTGCGACCCCTTTTGAATTACCTCCAACAGCACCGATTGTTCCTGCAACATGTGTTCCGTGATCATCGGATGTACCGTCAAAAACCGTGTTGTTATTCCCGTCAAAATCCCATCCATAAACATCATCAATGTATCCGTTGCCATCGTTATCCACGCCATCCCCGGCAATTTCTCCGGGATTTTTGCCTGCATTACCGGCAAGATCCTCATGAGTGTACATATAGCCTTCATCAATTATCCCGATCCAGACAGTGCTTGATCCTGTATGCCCTGCTGCCCAGGCTTCTCCGGCCTGACTGCCATACTGATTTGCGGGAGAAGTAGCATCTCCGTACATTCCCCACAATGATCCGTTGGTATAATAGGGATCGTTGGAGGTAGCATCAACGGTATAGATCCAGTTGGGTTCCGCAAATTCTATTTCAGCAGAACCTTTAATCCGGCTCAGAGCATCCAATGCGGCGAGTGGTGTCTTTACCAGTGTGATCCCTTCATTGTCACCGGAATTTTTCATGGCATGTGTAAGGATCTTTTCAACAACAGTACCGTTTACACGGCTGAGAGCGACTGTTCGAGCCGCTGTTGAGGTTCCTTCTTTGAATTTCACCAGGATTTCATTAGCAACAAATTTGTGGCCGTCTTTAGAAACAGTTACGGCATCTGCGTTTGTTAAATTGTCTGCAGTAATTGAATCTGTCATTTCAAGATCTTTTGAACAACCTGAAAAGAGGATGACGATTAATACAATTAGAGAAACATAAATCTTCAGAACGGGCATGATTTTATTTTTTTTCATAAGATTACGTTTTAAGGTCTCTATCAAACTTCTGCCAAATTTACAGTTTTTACAGAAATTATATTATACTCAAGAAATTATTTATTGTCAAACATTAAATATCACAAAAATGTATATCATATTTATCATAAAAAGATAAATTTATCACTTTAATGCTTATTCTGCACCCAAACCGTAAAAAATGTTGCCTTTTGGTTCCCTTGCACCAGGTATTTTGCTGCCAATTCTTACATTTGTTTATATGCTCTATTTTGGCGCATTTTCCCTTAATAAAGGCGTACCAAAAATGAGCGAGAGTGAGAGTGAGAGCGAGTGAGCTTGAACTTGAGCTCTCGATCTTTTTTCCTCACTCTCACACTCACACTCACACTTTTTTCATCCCCCCCTCTCCTATTCTCCGATTCCCCCCTTCTTCTTTGTGGCACCGTCTGACTTCCTGTAATACTCGAGGAGGTTCCCAGGCATCAGCAAATCTTACCCGATGTCAATCTTATATTTAAGAATTGAGATTTCATATGACATTTAAGCTGGTTGATTACAATGAAAAAATGTTCTATTTGAATTTTCCGGTGAGATCAATCATAATGAACAAATTAAAAATTGTTATCTTTGAATTATGATTACAAAAAATTACATATTATTAAAACTTAAAGAGTTAAAGCCAACTCTCAAGAAGGAATTTGCTGTCAGTGAAATAGGTCTGTTCGGATCCTTTTCTGATGGAACCTTTTCTGAAGAGAGTGATATAGATTTACTTGTAGAACTGGAAAGACCAATTGGATGGAAATTCTTTTCCCTTGAACTTTACCTTGAGAAGGTTTTCAATCGCAAAGTAGATCTTGTCACTAAAAGTGCTTTGAAAGAACCAATTAAGAATAAAATACTTAATCAAGTCAATTACGTATAACTTGAAGAAAGAGGATCGGACTTATAAAATGTATCTTGAAGACCTTCTGCTGGCGATGGATAGGATCGCTGAATATATAGAAGGTCTTTCATTTGCAGATTTCCAAAAAGATTATAAAACAGCTGATGCCGTAATAAGAAATTTTGAAATAATCGGAGAAGCCGCCAGGAATATACCTCAGGAAGTTAAAGAAAAATATCACGAAGTTCCGTGGGATGAAATGTATTTACTTAGAAATAAAGTGTCTCATGAATATTTTGGAATAGATTATGAAATTATATGGGATATCGCCTCTAATTATTTGCCTGACAATAGAAAACAGATGGAGGATATACTATCTTTTTTGAATAAGAAGACCATTTAACTGGTTGCAACTTTTATCCGCCTGCCCGACATCCGGCGGGTTCGGGGTACTGAAAAAGAGTGAGAGTGAGAGTGAGAGCGAGTACTCTCATCTCTTTTTCCTCAATACTCACTCTCACACTCACACTTAACTTTCTAATCAGTGAGAGCGAGTGAGCTCGAACTTGAGCTCCAGCTTTTAACTCAGGGTCTGAACAATGTAGAATAAAAGATTTGTACATTTGCAGGAAAGAGTTGAATATGACAACTAAAGATTTTATAATATCTACAATTCAGACTAACCGTCAGACGCTTAACAGCCTGGGAATACGAAATGTTGGTCTTTTTGGTTCATATTCAAGGGATGAGCAGTCAGATAAGAGTGATATTGATATCCTGATTGATTTTAAACCTGAGATGGAAAACTTTGATAACTTCATGGCTGTCTGCGATATATTTGAACAGCTTTTTAAAAATGAGAAAGTTGAAATTGTTACAGTAAATGGACTAAGCCCTTATATTGGTCCCAAGATACTTAACGAAGTGGTATATGTCTAAGGAACCGGTTGAATATCTGAAACATATTCGGTGATGAGAGTTTATATATTCTTTCTATCACTAGTAAAGGTATTTCCAAAGAAGAATTCCTGAATGATGAAACTCTAAAGAGAGATGCTGTCAGAAGTTTGGAAATAATTGGGGAAGCTACCAGGAAGATACCTGCTGATTTCAAAATAAAATGGAATAACGTTAAATGGAAAGAAATGGCAGGGATGAGAAACAGGCTGATTCATGATTATATGGGAGTAAATTACTCAATTGCATGGGATGTGTTAAAAAATAAGATCCCTGAATTATGTGAACAGGTTGTTGAAGTCATTGAAAATTCAAAATGAATTACCTATACTTCAAAAGATCTCCAATCTGGTTGCAACTTTTATCCACCTGCC
>Ga0154553_1089_pt1 | contig 25008 bp, 17 predicted proteins | sample RifGroF2_FD_105696 | JGI IMG/M metagenome (GOLD analysis project Ga0154553, IMG submission 105696) | Bacteroidetes bacterium GWF2_41_9 | reverse complement strand
GAAAATGTTATGAACGAACGGAATTGCAATATTAATAATCGTTTGCCTTTATTAATCCTCCCTGTAGAAATTTTTTCAGACTCCTTAAGTTGACGGCTATGCCCTTCATGGGGACAGGGTAGCTGAAACGACTGGCAGAGAGGAACATATAGTATTGGGGCAGAGGGGCTGTTACAAAAGATAGAATTGATACTTTGATACAGTAATAAAGATGCTTAAATAATGTCATTACCTGCTTCTCCCAAGATTGGTCACTACCGCTACCGGATACTTGCCCTGGTATTTATGGCAACCACGATCAACTATTTCGATCGTAGCATTGTCGGTGTAATGGCCCCGACTCTTCAGACTCTTTTCAGCTGGACCAACTCCGATTATGCGGCAATAATGGTTTCATTTAAAATAGCATACGGGATCGGATTGCTATTCATGGGCGGGATAATTGACAGGTTTGGCACCAGGATCGGTTATACTCTTTCAATTGCTGTCTGGAGTCTTTTTGGAATGCTGCATGCCGCTGTAAGGCCTGCCTTCAGCCTGATCGGATTTATTGTGGCACGCTTCGGTCTTGGGTTAGGTGAGGCTGGCAATTTCCCTGCCGCCATAAAAACGGTGGCAGAGTGGTTCCCCAAGAAGGACAGGGCTTTTGCTACAGGGATCTTCGATGCCTCGACCAGCGTTGGCGCTATACTGGCTCCTTTTATCGTAGGGGCAATAGTTACAGTAGATGGAAAAAACTGGCAGATCCCGTTCCTCTTCACAGGAGTCCTCAGTGCAATATGGGTATATCTATGGCTGAAAACATATCAGAAACCAGAACTTCATCCTCGTCTGTCAAAGGAGGAGATGAATTATATCAACAGCGATTCGGAGGAGGAGACAACAGAAAAGATACCGTGGCTGAAACTTCTGCCAAAAAAAGAAACCTGGGCGTTTTCCCTTACGACAATTACTGACGGAGTATGGTGGTTTTATCTCTTCTGGGGAGCTAAGTTTCTTGCCGAACAATTCAGCGTGGACATCAAAAATATCGGTCTGCCATTCCTTATTATATTTATTATGGCCGATGCAGGCAGCCTTCTCGGGGGATTGGCTTCCGGAGCGCTGATCAAAAAAGGATGGTCGATAAACAAGGCAAGGAAAATCACCTTGCTGGTAAATGCCATCATCATATTACCGGTAATATTTGTTCCGGTAACAGAGAGCAAATGGCTTGCTGTTTTTCTGATCGGACTCGGCGCTGCAGGTCACCAGTCATGGTCAATCAACAGCTATACCCTTGTTCCCGACGTTTTCCCGAAGAAGGCAACTGCTTCAGTCATTGGAATAGGAAAAATGGTGGGAGTGGCAGTGGCAATAATTGCCGACCTTGCCCTGGGAGCCGTACTCGATACTGCTGATAACTCCGGTTATTTCTGGGCATTTGTGATTGCCGGATTATCATATATCAGCATACTTGGATTTGTACATTTGCTGATGCCAGGGATGACTCCGATGGATGATAATTTGAATTATATTACTGTAAAACCCCCAAACCCCCCAAGGGGGGCTTATTGAAAACCGATTTTAGAACATTGAACAAACAAAATCAGAATGCAGAAGTTCTTACCTCTTAAATCGTTTGTTCTATTGTTCTTACTTCTTAAAGTCCCCCTTGGGGGATTTAGGGGTGGATTTTAACAGGGATTTGTAATAGATTCATTTAAAATGCAGTTTATAATCAAGGAGTAACAAATAAAAATCATGACTAACAACGAATTATCGCGCAGGAATTTTATAGGTAAGACAACAGCCGCTATAGCCGGAGCTGCAATTGCTTCAGGATCTGCACCACTGAGTGCGGTATCGTATGAAAGAGTAATCGGAGCAAATGACAGGATCAGCATAGGATTTCTCGGCTGCGGTGCCAGGGGTAATGGACACCAGAATATGGTCAAAATGTCGGAGAAGGATAAAAACCTGGGAGTGGTGGCTGTTTGTGATATCTGGAATCTGAACAGGGAGAAAGCTGCAGCATCCTGCAAAAAACTGTTCGGGAACGAAGTAAAGCAATTCAAATATTCAGAAGAGTTGCTGGCCATGCAGGAACTTGATGCGGTAATGATTGCAACAGGTGATTTTCAGCATGCAAAGATCCTGGCTGAGGTTGTAAAAGCGGGCAAGGACTGTTATTGCGAAAAGCCAATGGCAACTGATATTGAAGATGCCAAACTGGCAAGGAATGCAGTTCTTTCTTCAAAGCAGGTTGTGCAGATGGGTTCACAATGGGTGAGCGATCCGATGCAGTTAAAAGTACGGGATATCATTCGTTCAGGTAAGCTGGGTCAGATTACAAAGATAGAACAGGTATGGAATGATAATAATCCTCGCTGGCATGTGCCTTCTGATCCGGATGTTGCAGCAATAAGGGAAGCGGATACCGACTGGAACAGGTGGCTGCTCGGGAAACCTTATGTCCCGTTTGATCCATGGAAATATTTTGAATTCAGGATCTTCCGTGACTATTCAGGGGGGATAACTTCACAGTGGATGAGCCATGGTGCAGGACTCGTCCACTTCTATACCGATTCCTCAATACCTGATTCGATGGTGGCACACGGAGGAATATTCGGTTGGCCTGACATCCGGCAGAATCCCGACACTTTCCAGGCGCTGGCAACATATGATGAGAAAAAATTTCTCTATTCCTATACTTCGAATTATGCAAATAAGTTTGGAGATTACTCCTGTATAAGGGGAAAGGAAGGAACTCTTTTCGCACACGGAGGAGAGGGAAGTCCAAGGTGGTTTTTTATCCCTGAACAGCAGGATCTGCCGGGAGGTTTTGATTTTTATGAAGGGATGAAAGAGACAATAAAAAACAAAAAGGCGGAAATAGTAACCACTGAGGAATACGGGATGAAGATGGGTCCGGTAAGCCTGAGCGACGACAGCAAATACCACCTCGATAACTGGATTGACTGCATGAGAAACAGGAGTCAGGTGCCTAACGGGCATATTCATACCGGATTCTGGCACTCAATTGCGAGCATCATGGCTACACGAGCATACAGGGAAGGCAAAAAGCTCTATTGGGACCGGATGAAAGAGGAGATAGTTGATCATACGGTGAGTTAATATGATTTTTTTTAAAATCCTTAAAATCATTAATAGTATGGCTTTGAATAACACACAGGAGATTCCTCATCCCGCTGTTGCGGGATTCGGAATGACAAATTTTCTTTTTGGGGTTTAAAGGGAGAAGGGAGGCGGTGCGCTCAAGCGCACCGCCTCCCTTCTCCCCCAAAAACCTTTATAATCCTGTCATTCCGAATGAAATGAGGAATCCCCCTGGGAATAAAGAATGATAATAAAACAATATATTTCATTTTTGAACAATTAGTCATGAGAATTTTGAAATTCATTTATAAGCTAATTGATATTATATGAAAACGGGAATAAGCTATTTGGCGATTATTGTTATTTATTTAACAACAGGATGTAATAATCAGAGTCAGAAACAAAACCTTTCAGCACCCCCCTTCATAATCGATTCCCACATGCATTATGATGCTACGGATGAATGGGAGAGATCATTCCTTGAAATATACACAAAGCATAATGCAATGGCCTGCCTGCTTATGGAGATGGAGGACATCGACCGGGGTATTGCTTTTGCAAAAGCCCATCCCGACAGGGTGATCCCTTATGCTGCGATAGATATCGACAGCCCTTCTGTGGTTGAGGATATCAATAAAGTCTATAATATGGGTTTCAGAGGACTGGGTGAGTTGTTTGCAAAGGGAAGAAGAGATTATAACGATCCGAAGTATGATACTGTATGGGTCCTTGCAGAGAGACTCAGGTTGGCTGTTGCACCCCACACAGGGATATTGAGCAACGGGACCATGTCAAATATGCGCCCGGCATTCCTGGCCGATATTGCCTCCAGGCATCCGACTCTGTTTATCCATGCAGCTCATTTCGGTAATCCATGGTACGAAGAGGCTGCCGAGGCAACAAGGAGAAATACGAACCTCTATTTTGACCTGTCAGGATCATCGCTGATTAAAAAGGAGAATGATCCCGGATACTGGGCCCAGTGGCTCTGGTGGACCGGCATGCTTGGGATGCCGCATATACCAAAAGATGCGGTCCCTGCATGGGAGAAAATCCTGTTTGCAACCGATGAAGGTCCGGATGCCCTGGAAGAGAACATAAGAAGATTTAATAAAGCTCTTGATGCCTGTAATGTTTCTGAGGAGACACGGGCAAAGTGTTATGGACTTACAATAGCAAAGGTGCATGGTATTGAGGTGAAAGGAACAAATATTAAATGAAAACCTGGAATTTTGGGATAATAGGAGCGGGTCTTATAGCTGACTTTCATGCAAGGGCAATACAAAGTCTTCCCAATGCAAGACTTGCAGGGATATGTGGTACCAATCAGCTAAAAGTAAAATCATTATCGGAGAAGTATGGTTGCAAGGCTTATTCAGAATATGAGGCTTTACTTAGTTCTCCTGATATCGATATCGTAACCATAGCCACTCCCAGTGGCGCCCACATGGAGCCGGCGATAGATGCTGCAGAGAATGGAAAGCATGTGATTTGCGAAAAGCCACTTGAAATATCGCTCGATCGGATCGACATGATGATTGATGCTCATGAAAAAGCAGGAACACAACTTGGGGGTATTTTTAACTACAGGTTTCACGATTCGCTGAAATATGTGAAGGCAGCTGTGGATTCGGGGCGTTTTGGCAGGATCACAACTGCTTCGGTATTCGTTCCCTGGTGGAGGTCTGAATCCTATTACAGTGGCAACTGGCATGGAACAAAAAAGCTTGATGGAGGAGGTGCGCTTATGAATCAGGCAATACATATGATTGATATTCTGCAATACCTCATGGGGCCTGTTGACTCACTTCAGGCGTATGCAGCAACACTTGCACATGAGATTGAAGTTGAGGATACAGCAGTATCTGTACTCAGGTTCAGGAACGGAGCTCTTGGTATCATTCAGGGCACTACGGCATCTTTTCCCGGTCAGTTCAGAAGGCTTGAGATTACGGGAACAAAGGGTACTGTTGTACAGGAAGAGAATAGTTTTAAAGTATGGCAGTTTGCTGATCAGTCGGATACGGATAATGAGATCGCTTTAAAGTTTGGAAAGATTGAGGGAGGCGGTGGAGTATCTGATCCGGCGGCCATACCATTTGAACCTCATGCCAGGAATATTTCGGCGTTTTTGAAATCAATAGAAACCCATAAGCAATTTGAAATTGATGGGCATGAAGCACGGAAGGCTGTTGAGATTATTCTGGCAATTTATAAGTCGGCAAAGGAAATGAAGTTATTCTCCTTCATTTAACCTCATTATTAACTCATTACTTCTTCTTGCTTAGAAGAATGACCTCTATTTCTGAAATTATCCGTTGCCTCATTCGTGAAAAAATGCAAAAAAAAACAAAAACTCTGGTTTATTAAAAAAAATTAACATAATTTAGAGTTTTAAAATCTGATAAGTCCAACTAAAACAGTTTTATTTATGGTAAAATACTTATTATTAATCTATTAACTCTAAAAACTATCATTTTCGAAGTAAAAAATTGGTATTAACATTTTATTAAGCTTCAAATTTTAACTAACATTTATTAACCTAATCATTAACCATGAGAAAAATCACAATTCTACTTGCTTTTCTGCTATTTGCAGTATCGCAGGGTGCGATCGCGCAGAAAACCATTACGGGTAAGGTTACCAGCTCCGAGGATGGACTTGGTATGGCCGGGGTTCCTGTTGTGGTCAAAGGCACAACAATTGGAACTGCCACCGACGTTGATGGTGCATTCACTTTAAGTGTTCCTAATAATGCACAAACACTGGTAGTTTCATTTATCGGTATGAAAACTGTTGAGCTTCCTATCGGAACACAGACAGTTTTTACCGTGGAATTATTGCCCGATATTCTTGCACTCGAAGATGTTGTTGTAACTGCCTTCGGTATCTCAAGGCAGGCAAAAGCTCTTACCTATGCAACTCAGAACGTAAATGCAGAAGTTCTTGCTGAAGCCAGGTCAATCAACCCGGTTAACAGTCTTAGTGGCAGGGTTGCCGGGCTTTCAATTACAACAGCAAGTACCGGGGTGGGTGCTGCTTCAAAGGTTCTCCTCAGGGGTAATCGTTCAATAGCCGGTAGCAGTGAACCACTGTATGTTATTGATGGTATTCCGATGGGTGGTATCTCAAACCTTTCTCCGGATGACATACAATCAATATCGATCATGAAAGGTGCTAACGCTGCTGCTCTTTATGGAAGCCGCGCAAACAACGGTGCTATTATCGTTACAACCAAATCAGGCGCCGGCCAGGCAGAAGGTGTACTGGTTGATCTTGGCTTTACTTTCCAGGGAACATCTGCAATTTTCCTTGACAGAATGCAGAATGAATATGGTCAGGGAGGAAATGGGGTTTACTCCCCCGCTGCAATTGTATCCTGGGGATCAAAAATGGATGGTTCACAGGTTGCACACTGGACCCCGGACCCGAATGACCCTCTTTTTGGAAAAACTTATGCTTATGAGGCTCAGCCTGATAACTTTAAGGATTATTTCCAGCAGGGACTGGAACTTGCAACAAATCTCCAGGTGGTAATGAATACAAAAAATACCAACACAGCATTATCATATACAAATACACAGGCCAGGGGTATTGTTGAAACCAATAATCTTCATCAGAATAACCTGAACCTCAGGTTTGGTGGAAAATTCAAGGAAAAACTTACTTTCGACTCTAAGATTACTTTTATCAAGACCGAAAATGAGAATTCTTTCTCAACCGGGGAAGGTTTCAATAACCCGATGAGATATATCTATGTTCTTCCAAGGAACATCCGTTCAGTAGACATTCAGAAGTTTGAATACAAGAATGCCTCCGGACAGATGAGACAGCACTACTGGAGATGGAACGACAACGGTACAGGTAACGCTTACTGGACCAGGAACCGCGTTCTTCAACCTTTTAACAATTGGAGAACGGTTGGTATGGTGAGCCTGAAATATGAGATAGTTACCGGTTTGTCTCTTATGGGTAGATCTGCAATTGACTTTTCCAACAATGATTCGGAACTGAAGTATTACAATGATTCCTATACAGTGGCTATAAACGGAGGTTATGGTAAATACAATTCTTCATCTTACGGATGGAACAGTGATGTTCTCCTCAACTACAAGAAAGCATGGGGTGATATCGCAATCGATCTTAATGCAGGAGCTAACAGTTACCAGACTGAATATCAGGCAGTAAGCGGATATGGAGTAGTATTCAATATTGAAAATCTTTTTGCACTTGCAAATACAGCTAACCCCAGGCCTTCAGAGGGTTACAGTAATAAAGTAGTGAACTCTGCCTATGGTTTCGGTGAAATCGCCTGGAAGAATGCAATATTCCTGAACATAACCGGAAGAAATGACTGGAGCTCAACTCTGCCTGCAGCGAACAGATCATATTTCTATCCATCAATTGGTTTAACGGCTGTACTTAGCGACCTGATAACCATGCCGGATTTACTGACTTACTTCAAACTCAGAGGATCATATGCTATTGTGGGTAATGATACCTCTCCATATCAACTTTTCAGAACTGCAAGCGTTGGTACAGGTGGAGTAGTTTCAATTAGCAGCACATTGCCAAATGCCAACCTGAAACCTGAAACAACAAAGTCGCTTGAAACAGGTTTCGACCTTAGAGTTATTGAAGACAGGGTAAGGCTCGGTTTCACATGGTACCAGACAAACACTTACGATCAGCTGTTTGCTACACCGGTTCCTGCAACATCAGGTGTTGCCAGCATATTCCAGAACGGTGCAGATGTTCAGAACAGAGGAGCTGAAATAACATTAGGTGTTGCAATTATTGACAATGGCGATTTTTCATGGGATCTCGACCTCAACTGGGCAAAGAATACCAGCGAGGTTCTTGAGATTGCTGAAGGATTCAATGAATTAAGAACCGGTGGAAGCGGTTTTATATATGACTATAAGCTTGTAGCAGGAAAACCTTACGGTGAAATTTATGGCAAAGGATGGCAGAGAAATGACAAGGGTGAGGTTATTGTTAATGCCGCTAACGGTGTTCCTTTAATCACTCCTGGTTTTTCTGTAAGGGTAGCCAACTTTAACCCCGACTGGTTAGGAGGTATTAACAACACTTTCAGATATAAGAATATTAACATGAGCTTTCTTATTGATATAAGGCAGGGTGGTTCATTCGTCGCACAAGGAGAAGCTATCTCAGCAGGTAGCGGTATCCAGGATTATACTGCTATTGGAAGGGATGGTTCTTTGCTTGTTGGGGAGAACGTTCTGGTTGGCGAAGTTGGCGTAAATGCTGTAACCGACGCTGGTGGTAATGTAACATATGTCCCAAATACCACAAAGTGCTCAGCTGAACTCTTCTGGAACAACGTTGGTGGAAGGAACAACCCTACAGCTGAACCTTTCGTAAGAGATGCTTCAAACATCCGTATGCGTGAAATGGTTCTTGGATACGATCTGCCAAAAGAAATCATAAGTAAGACATTCTTCAGATCAGCAAGAATATCTCTTGTTGGCCGTAACCTCTTCTTCTTATCGAACAAGGCTGAATATGTCGATCCTGAGATCATGGTAGGCACTCATAACACTTATGAAGGTATAAATGCATTCCCGTTGCCAACATCAAGAACATATGGATTCTCACTTAATTTTGGCTTTTAATTATAATAATAAGTAAAGCAATATATTATGAAAAATTTACTAAAGTTGTTTATTGTTTTGTTGATTGCTGTTAATTTCAGCAGTTGTACAGATGAATTCGATGAAATAAACAAAAATCCAAAGGCGCTGACACTTGCCAGTCTCGACGCAGCATCTTACGGGTTCGTGTTTAAGAAGTCTATTATGGGGCCCTCGTACCTTCAGGGAGCAGGAAACGGAATGCAGTTGATACACTCACTGTATTTCGATATTTATGCAAACTACTGGGCAACTACTACTCCTAACTTCCTTTCCGACAGGTATGTAATGGTTGGAAGCTGGCTTAATGGAGCATTCAACTCATTCTATGCAAGTGAAGCTGCCCAGATAAAATATTCAGAAGATTTTACCAGGACGAATGATCTGAAGGGAGAACTGGCCATGGCAAAAATCTGGAAAGTATGGTGCTACCACAGATATACTGATGCTCTCGGACCAATACCTTACTCAAAATATGGTAACTTTGAGAAGACTGTTCCTTATGACAAGCAGCAGAATATTTATACAGCATTCTTCGCTGAACTTGATTCAGCTGAGAATATCCTGAAAGGCTTAACAGGACAAACCTCCGGGATTCTCTCAAAATATGACATGATCTACGGCGGGAAACTTGACAAATGGAGAAAATTTGGAAATTCACTTCACCTGAGGCTTGGTATGAGGCTTAAGTATGCTGCACCAACTGTTGCAAAAGCAGAGTGTGAAAAAGCAGTTGCCAATGGTATCATTTCTGATAATGCCGACAACGGATGGATCACAACATCCTCCGATTTCCAGAATCCTTATAACATTATCAGCCCATGGGCTGAGTACAGGATGAGTGCTGATATGGAAAGTATACTGAAAGGTTATCTCGACCCGAGGGTTGCATCATATTTCAAAGCAGCCAAAACTCCCGATCCAACTGATGATCCTGCCGGTGTTTCATTCCCATACGAAGGTGTAAGGAATGGCCAGACCAAGAACGACAGGAGCGCTGTTAAATTTGATGAACTCGGATCAGACCATGCACTACCCTACACTATTGTTGGCGCTGCAGGTCCGAAATGGTTTGTTATGAGAGCATTTGAAGGATACCTCCTCAGGGCAGAAGGTGTTCTTGAAGGCTGGAACATGGGTGGCGGAACTGTTCAGTCGCTCTATAATGAAGGAATTCTGATGTCACTTGCTGAAAACGGCTATGCAGATGCAAACCTAAAAGGTGATCCTTATACAACCAGTGCACTGGTTCCGGCCAGCCCTGGTATAGATAAGAACACTGTTATTCCACAGGTTGCTCCTGCTCCTGTAAGTACTGCTCCTATCGCTTTCCTTTCAGGTGGCACCAAGGAACAGCAGCTTGAGCAGATCATAACCCAGAAATGGATTGGTCTTCTTCCTGACAGCCAGGAGGCTTATGCTGAAAGAAGAAGGACAGGTTATCCGAAACTCTATCCTCGTCTTGAGAGTGAGAATACTGATGTTGCTGCCACTTCACTTCCGGTTAGATTAACTTACTGGACAAGTGAGTATACCAACAACAAGGCTGCAGTTGAAACGGCAATCCAAACACTTAATGGTGAGAGCACAACTCCTAACGGAGATAAAGCTACAACCAAACTGTGGTGGGATAAGAAATAGGTTTATCTTTAATAACCTTAATATTATAGAGGGTGTCTCAAAAGGGCACCCTCTTTTATTTTCTTAATTGTATGTTCGCACCTTTTCCGGTTTGCCCTCGCACCTTCTGAAGAGCAAAGGTGTATTTCAATTAATTTATAAGAAAAGTGTGAGTGTGAGAGTGAGATTTGAGGAAAAAGAGACGAGAGTCTCGATCTCGCTCTCACTCTCGCTCTTTTTCAGTACCCGGAGCCGGGATCGAACCGGCACAGCATTGCTGCCACTGGTGTTTGAGACCAGCGCGTCTACCAATTCCGCCATCCGGGCTTAAAATGTCATGCGGTCTTATGGTCTTGCGGTCATGCAGTCTGCAAAAATAGAATTTATTTTAAACTTAACATCCAACTGCCTCTTTCAAAGGCGGAATTTTAAGCCTTGCGTCGTGCGTCGTATGCCTTGCGTCACTATGTTATTTATTGTCTTCTGTTAATTCCATTATTTCTACCTTCCTGAAATCAATAGGATGACTCTCGGCCTGCAGGCAGATATACCCCTCTTTTATTACTGTACCTTCTGCAAGTGGATACCCTTCAGGAATACTGTTGCCTCCCACCTGCGGATAATTGTAGCTCAGCACAGTATCTCTTTCAAGTATATGATGGATAACTTTATCGCCAAGCACGACAAATTCAGCTGTTACCCAAACATCGCCATGATATGTTTTTGAAGCCGATTCATTACAGTGCTGAGTGATGAGCTGTCCGTTCATTACAATGTTTGTACCGGGAGTGCAGACATTTGAAGTGTGCCTCTCTGTAACACCGTCACCGCCAAGAAACTGAGCTTCAACTGATACCGGGAAATCCTGGTTTACACCCATTGAGGCAGCTGACTGGGAATGCAGCATCACACCACTGTTCCGGAATGCCCACGAGGGGCCTTCAGGACACTGTTCTCCAACAAACCTGTATTCTATTCTCAGTTTGTAATCTGAAAAGGATTTATTGTAGAAGATATGTCCGAATTCATTGTTGAATTTTTCATATTCATCATAACGGACTTTAAGGAGTCCATCTTCAACCCTGAAGGTATTTTTGTAATTGACATTCAGTTCCGATCCCTTTAACTTTATGTCCCAGCCTGTGAGGTCCTTTCCGTTAAAAAGACTTACCCAGTGCTCTTTTTGGGTGCTGTTTTTACATGATGTAAGCGATATAATATATATCAACAATAGTAGCCGGAGTTTATTCATATGACAGTTTTTTGGTTTCTTTTTTAATTACCGCACTTTTATCTTTGGTCTTTTATCTTTTATCTTTTCCCAGTCGCCCCGTCACCCCATAGCCGTCAACCTAAGGGTAGTTTTATGGCAGGAAAGAATGGTATAAGTTTCCCCTCCTTTTGAAGGAGGGGTGGCCGCAGTACAATGATACTTAATACATTGCATAGTCAGTCTGCGGCCGGGGTGGTTGATTAACAGGTTATATAAATTCATTTTTCATTATTAATTTCATTATCTCTCTTTCAAAAAATAATGGAACACAAAATTGTTTTCAAAACTTAATGCATTATGCCCCAAGGTCTAATGATAATATTCTCATCCTTAATCTTTTGTAGTTTATTATTTCCCCATTAGTGGGATCTTTCAAGATCAATTAAATCAACCACCCCGGCCGGGAAATTAACCTTGAAATAATCAGATAATTATTTGTCCCGGCCACCCCTCCTTCAAAAGGAGGGGAAACTTTTGTAACACATTCCTTTTAAAAACACAATCTTTAGGTTGACGGCTATGCGCGTCACCCCCTCTCCCCCTCACTCCTCACTCCTCACCCTTTTCGCCTTTGCGCCATTGTGCCGGACCAACCCTCACACCTCACTCCTCACCACCATCTCCCTTATCGCCAGTTCAATCCCTTCTGCATCATATCCGCATTCCCTGTAAAGTTCATCCTGTGTGCCATGTTCAACAAAGTAGTCCGGAATACCGAGTCTCCTTATTTCGGAACTGTATCCGTTATCGGCCATGAATTCGACTACAGCGCTGCCGAATCCTCCCCTTAGAATACCGTCTTCGATGGTAATAATATATTTAAACTTCCTGAATATGGCATGAAGGGCTACTGAATCGAGAGGAGCTACGAACCTCATATCATAATGGGCAACAGAGATATTCTCTGATTCAAGCTTCCTGATGACCGATGAAGCGGTATTTCCGGGATAACCTATGGATAGTATTGCCAGGTCACTGCCATCTTTCAGCAGCCTTGATTTACCAATCTCAATTTCAGCAAATGGTTTGTTCCAGTCTTTGTGGACACCGCGGCCACGGGGGTACCTTATACTTATTGGAGATCTGTTCTTTTCAAGTTGTGAAGTGAAAAGCATATTCCTGAGTTCTTTTTCATCCATTGGGGCTGAAACAACTAAATTGGGAACACAGCGCAGATACGCCATATCAAAGAATCCATGGTGTGTGGCCCCATCGGCTCCTACAAGACCTCCACGGTCAATACAAAAAACGACATGAAGATTCTGAAGGGCAACATCATGAATGATCTGATCATACGCTCTCTGTATAAATGAAGAATATATGTGACAGTAGGGGATCAGTCCCTGCGTGGCGAGGCCTGCAGAGAATGTAACAGCGTGCTGTTCAGCAATACCTACATCGTGTACCCTGCCGGGCAACTTGTTCATCATCAGGCTAAGCGAACTACCTGAAGGCATTGCCGGGGTGATCGCAGTGATCTTTTCATTAAGTTCCGCAAGTTCCAGCATAGTTCTTCCGAAAACCTCCTGGAAAGTCAGTATTGAATCATTATCTGCAAAATTAAATATCTCCCCGGTTTTCTTGTCAAATTTTCCGGGTGCATGAAATGCGGTCTGATCCTTTTCTGCATACGTAAATCCCTTTCCCTTGGTTGTTATGCAGTGGAGAAGCTTGGGTCCCGGAATTCTTTTGAGGTCTTCAAGAACTTTAGTGAGATGCAATACATCATGACCGTCAATGGGTCCGAAATACCTGAAATTAAATCCTTCGAACAGGTTACTTTTGTCAAGGATAGTACTCTTGAAACCGGCTTCAAGCTGAGCGGCCAGTCTTCTTGCTCCAGGACCATGCCTTCCAAATTTGCCAAGCAGGTTCCATACCCTGTCTTTGAACCTGTTATACGTTTTACTTGTAGTTATGTCAAGAAGGTATTCCTTCAGTGCACCTACATTGGCATCTATTGCTATATTGTTGTCATTAAGTATAACGAGTATATCGGTATTGCCTATACCTGCATTATTAAGGCCTTCGAAAGCCTGTCCTGCTGTCATTGCTCCGTCGCCTATGACAGCTACAACATGCCTCTTTTCACCTTTAGCCATTGCTGCAATTGCCATTCCAAGAGCAGCGGAGATGGATGTGGAAGAATGTCCGGTTCCAAAAGCATCATATTCACTTTCTGCCATTTTTGGAAATCCGCTGATTCCCTTGTATTTCCTGTTTGTGGAAAAAACATCGCGTCTGCCGGTAAGTATTTTATGTCCGTAGGCCTGATGGCCTACGTCCCAGATCACCTTATCATAGGGTGTGTTAAAAGCATAATGAATTGCAACTGTCAGCTCCACCACACCAAGACTGGCCCCGAAATGACCCGGATTATTGCAAACCACATCTATAATGAATTGGCGAAGCTCTGAACTTACCTGAACGAGTTGCTCTGGTTTCAGCTTCCTGAGATCTTCAGGGGAATCTATTTTGTTCAGCAGATTTGCCTCTTTATCCATTGCGGAATATTAAGAACTTATAACCTGCAAATATAAGAATTATTATTCGCGGGTGTTTGCTGACGCTTACCATGCTTTTTCTTATTTTTGCCTTGAAAATCATATGTCGGATAACAATTTTCATCAATTTTGGTTGTTATATATAACAGATAAATTATTCACATGAACAGAAAAATAACTCAGCTGACTGGTGTTATTCTAATAGTAATATCAGCATTATCATGCGTTTCAGGAAAAAAGTACGGTAGTCTGAGTGATACCAGTAAACAGTACATGAATGAAAGGGATGCATTCAAGGAGGATAATATCGGACTGCAGATGAAAAATACCGAGCTGGAGTTTAAACTGGCTTCTCTTGAAAAGGAGACTGATGGGATACGTAAGGAGTATTCAAAAGTAGAGAGTGAGCGCGATAAGGCGCTGGGCGATTACAATAATATGACATCGAGGTACAATGAGCTCCAGAATGCCCAGGAGGATCTGATTAAGGGGAATGTAAGGGAAACCCAGAAGCTGCTTGAAGAGCTGAGAGCAGCACAGAATAACCTTCAGAATAAGGAAGATCTTTTAAAGCAGCTTTCAGTATCACTGGACATGAAGAAGGCCACACTTGATGAATTGACCTTTGAGCTCGAAAAAAGAAATGCAAGATTGGCTGAACTTGAGAAGATTCTTGATGCTCAGAAGAAAATAGTGCAGGATCTGAAGACCAAGGTATCCGAAGCACTCCTGGGATTTGAAAATAACGGACTGACAGTTACAATGAAGAATGGTAAGGTTTATATTTCCCTGGACGAAAAGCTCCTTTTCAAATCAGGCAGCTATGACATTGATGCAAATGGAAGAAATGCTCTTAAGAAGCTTGCCGGAGTGCTTGAGAGAAACCCCGGTATCCAGATAACAATTGAAGGACATACTGATAACGTACCTTATAATCCGGGTGCAGGTCAGCTGAGGGACAACTGGGATCTGAGTGTGAAGAGGGCAACAACTGTTGTAAGAGTTCTTCTTGAAGGCTCAAAAATAGATGCCAAAAGACTGACTGCATCAGGCAGAAGTGAATACCTGCCAATTGACAACAGGAATACTCCTGATGCCAGGCAGAAGAACAGAAGAACTGATATTGTGCTTACTCCTGACCTGACTGAATTATATGAGCTTATAGATAAGTATTAGAGAATTTATTTCGAAAATTCCTGTAATCTGACCTTCATATTCTTCAACTCGTCGAGGAGATTATCTTCGGGCCGGAGATAATCCTGATTACCCCAGAAGAGAGGATCATAGCTTGTTATTACTTTCGAAAACACCGAATGGACAGGAGCTACCTCATCCCTTTCGAAACGGGTCACATTTTCAATATCAATATCGGTTACGGCAAGCTCAAGAAATACTGTGAACTGTGTACTGGAAAGCCTCTTCTTTTTCTTTGAAGCGAACAACAGATCGCCTCTTACGTGGCTTAAATAATAAGTGTCATTCAGTTTTCTGTAACTTACTGAATATTTGACTGAAACCGGCCAGGTGTTGAATCCGCGCGTGGAATTTGCTATAAAGGATTCTTTCATTTTAAATAAGAATGCCTGATTCAGCTCAAATTCAGTATGCACGATAGCATAATCAACCGTATTAATATATAAAGTACCCTTATATAACGGGAGGTCAATATCTTCCTTCTGTTCAAAATCAATAGCATAGGCAGACTCCTCTTCAAAAGTTACAATATCAGTCATCAGGTAACTGTAATCAGGCATGCTTTCACCTGCAATAAAATCAAATGTATTCTTTACTCCATCGAGCTCATTGCATGTTCTCAATCCTGCCTTCAGCCTAACGGTAAGAGTGTCTTTTTTCCCTGTATTCTCAATTTTTCTGCTTTTGAGGACTTTAATCTGATCTCCGAGAAGCGAGCCCGAATATGAGCTTTTGTAAATCCTCAGTATTGCCTCTGAATAGTTCTGAAGAGTCCGTCTTTTAAGAACTCCTTCCCTGTAGAAAGCGGTCAGGTAAACCGGATCCCTGCTATAGTTTTCAGAAATTGCCCTTTTTGCTTTGTAAATTATCTCCTGTGGTATCTGGTTCTTTATGATTATACCGGGTATAGAAATGAATTCCCGCATCAAAGTTATTTCAAGATTGCTTACAAAGGCTTTACTTAAAGGGACCTCGGTATTAAGATAACCGAGATATGAGACAGAGAGAGTATCATCAACCATATCCTGGCTGATATTCATGCCAAATTCCCCATTATTATTTGTAACAGTGCCTTTTGCTCTGTTTTTTAATGCCACTGTTGCATAAGGAAGCAGTTCTCCTGTTTCGCCGTCTGCTATTCTCCCCTTGATATAGTCAATTTTGATACCGGGTGGGCTGTCGGTCATCTGAGAAATTGGTTTATCCTTTCTTGAAAAGATTATGTACTTATCAATAACAGAAAAAACCAGGGAATCATTATTTGTAATGCTCTCAAGTATTGCTCTCAGCTTAACCGAATTGAATGTCATTACAGTGATCCTGTCATTATCCACGAGGCGACTGTCGTATGTGAAGTTAAAGCCTGTCTGGCGTGTAATAATCTCCAGTGCAGTTATAGTCTTTACCTGTCCGGCGCTGAAGGTGAACAATGAATCAAGAATAGCTTCCTGGCAATTTCCTTTAAGGAGAAGCAGGAGCAATATTGCAACGGATGCTAATCTTTTGAATATGAAGCCATTGCAGGATAGCATATTGCATGCTGGCAGTTATTTTTTTACAAGATGGTATACGTTGCCATCCTGTGTGTAACTCAGGTTAAAGCTAACACAAATCAGCCGGATTATTGTTTCCTGGTTTTGATTATCTATCGGGGATGTCCATCTGTTTTCCAGGATTGTTATATCATCAGCAACTATATCCATATTATAAACTCTCCTGAGATCTTTGAAAACAACATCCAGAGTCTGTCCGTTATAAACAAGAAGTCCTGTGTTCCAGGAGAGGTAGTTGTCGTCATTATTGACAGTTTTTTCGGTTTTCCCGGAACTAATTTTTCCGATATATCCCGGATCAAGCTCAATAGACTGTGAGTTATCATTCCCGGAAAGTACTACCTTCCCGGTCTTTACAAATACTTCAACTTCTGATGCTGCGTTGCTGGTAATTACGTTGAATGATGTTCCGATAACCTTTACCATAGCATCTCCGGCGTCAATAATAAATGGTTTGGAAGCATCGGCTGATATGTCAAAAAAGGCTTCGCCTTTCAGCCTGACATTCCTGCTGGTCCTGCCAAAATCGTTCCGGTAAATCAGTTCGGAATTACGGTTCAGGAATATCCTGCTGCCATCTGAAAGTTCAACAAGCAGGTTCTTCTGATCATTACCGGTCGAGTAAGCAATCTTCTTACCGGAAGTACCCGTATTGATAAGGAAGAAAGCTCCGGTTCCAAGGGAAATCAATATCAGGGCAACAGCAGCTACTCTGATAATAGCACGTCGCATTACGAGCATTCCTGTTTTATCTGAATCATTGTCTAGTTCACCCTGGAGTATTTTTGAACTGACACTTTCCCATGCCTTTTCAACATTGATTTCCTTATGACTGCTCATATCCTTAATCTCTTTCCATTTATCTCCGGTCTGTTGAAAATCCTCAGCCATAAATCTCTTTATAAGATCCGGATTTTCAGCTTCTTCCCCCGAAAGGATTGAAGCAAGCTTTTCCCACTCTTTATCTGTAAATCTTTCCGTGTTGTTCATCTTGTTCATAGTTCTGTTAATTCTTTTCTGAATTCCTTAAGCGCCCTGCCCATACTGGCCTCAACTGTCTTTACCGAAACTGATAATTTTTCGGCTATCTCGCTGTATTTCAATCCTTCGAATCTGCTCATGCAGAATATTGTGCCACATCGTTCCGGTAATCTTTCAAGGATCCCGGCTATTCTGGCCTGGAGATCCTTGTAATGCAGGATTTCTGAAGGATCTTCTGCAGTGTCCGCCTTTCTTGCTGAAATCTCTCCGGCATGACGTTCCATAACTTTACGGTGTTCAATAAAATGAAGGCACCTGTTGTGTACCGACCTGAAGAGATATCCGCTTAAAGAACTTTCAATTTTTATTTTTTCCTTCTCCTGCCAGAGCCTGACAAACAGGTCCTGAACTATTTCTTCAGCTGTGTCCTGATCTTTTATCAGGGTTCTTGCATATTTTACCAGCGAAACATAGGAGGATCTGAAAAGTGACTCAAACTCAGCTTTATCACCCTTTCGGATCCTCCCTGCTATTTCACTGTCCACTGGCATTTATCAACCCTGCTGATTGGTTAATTATTCTTCCCTGTCACTGAATTTAAGCTTTCTGCTGAGCCTTCTGATTGCTGATTCAATGCTCTGATCGGGTTCTATTACATTGTAGTCTCCCCAGAACTCACTATCGGTAAATGCGGTTACCTTTTCAGAAAACACATCAGTATATCTTACCTTATCTTCCCTTGCAAATTTAATAACTTCCTTGTCAGTACGGTCTGTTACTGCAATTTCAGACATTGTGGTATAATACGTGTGGAAGAGTTTCTTCTGCCAGTCTACTTTAAATTTAACTTCAGCTCTTGAGTAGATAAAATGAAGTACTCCATCCTGTTCGCGATATTTTGTCCTGTATGTTGCAATTTCCGGATATATTTTCATCCCGAGAGGTTTTTTTCTGATGAATATTGAAGCAGCAGCCTCCTTATCCGACAGATTGAATCCAAATTCAGCCTCGGTAATCGCGAAGGTTTCCATGTTTATGAATAAACTCCCCATAAACAGAGGCTGTTCAACAGATGGCCTCTGTATGAAATCAACAATGTAATGAGGTTTCCCATCGATCTCTATAACTCCTGAGATGCTGTAATCATAATATTCCATAGCCTCCCTGGTAAGTATTGACTCGGTATTTTTAACTATATCGAGTTGCAATACGCTAACAGGTCCTCCCTGGAGTTTAAATAACACTGTATCCATTTTTTCGACATCCCCGCTTTTCCTTCCTTTATATATACGGGTACCGTCAAAACGGGTATCACTTACATAAGGTGCCTTGAATATCTCAACAACTGCCTCGCCTATTGAGATGTAAGTTCTGTTTTTCCTGATTGTCTCCCTGTAGAAAGCTGTCATGAGATTAGGAACAGATTCATAATTAGCGGAGATTCTACTGATTGCTTTTTCAACAATTGCTTCAGGATCAACAGGTCTGACAACAATTTCCCTGATAGGGATAGGGGCTGATTCCAGTTCAATTGTATTCTTCCCTCCGTTATCCTTCAGAGAACTTATTTCAATTGTCCTGTTTCTATAGCCCAGGAAAGAAACTTCAATGTTCCCTGCTGAGGGACTGACCTTAAGAGTGAATTCCCCATCGATATTGGTAATGATACCGACATTAGAATCCTTGACTGTGACTGTAGCAAAGACAAGCGGAGCATTTGTTTCAGAATCAACAACTTTGCCTCTGATTGTTATCAGGTCCTGCGGGCCGGCTTTCTTCCTGCCTTCTGAGTTTCCTGCAAAAGCAGCCTCAAGTGTAAATGCAGCCAGTAAAACGACTGCAATCAGCGAAAATTTATTAAATGTTTTCATGGCTTAAAAATTTTAATTGAATATCCTTTTAATTAATAAGTTTGATCTGTTTTCCCGTTTCAGATTAAAGACCATCATCATGGCTCCTTACCCTATCTCTTTTGTGAAAAATATTTTATTATTTTACTGTAATTAAAGAAAATCCATTGATCAGCCACTTTACTAAACCGGTTAACCTTCTGATGGCAGGGTCTTCGTACCTTGGAAGTCTCTTCAGCAAGGACAGGATTGTAGTGAGAGGAATGCCTGTTTCAATAAGTACAGAACTTACAAATAACTGCAACCTTAAGTGTCCGGAATGTTCCTCGGGTTCAGGGCAGATGAAGAGAGGGCATGGTTTTATGGACATTAATCTTTTCAAAAGAGTATTAAAGGAATTAGAACCTTATCTGTATAATATAAACCTCTATTTCCAGGGGGAACCGATGCTTCATCCACATTTCTTTTCATTTATTGACATATGCAGAGGCTTGCATTCAACTGTTTCAACAAATGGCCATTTCCTGTCGCCGGATTATTCAGGGAAAATTGTGAATTCAGGGTTAAGCCGCCTGATAGTTTCACTTGATGGCTTTGATCAGGATAGTTATTCGGCATACAGGGTAAATGGAAATCTGGAAACAGTACTTGAGGGACTGAGGTTGGTTGCGGCTGCAAAAGACAAACACAAGTCATCAATGAAACTTGAGATTCAACTTCTGGTTAACAGGATAAACGAGCACCAGGTTCCGCAGGTAAGGTCTTTTGCAAAGAGAATCGGGGCTACACTGAAGCTTAAGTCAATGCAGGTAATAAATGAGGAAAACACCGGAAAATGGCTCCCTGCTGAAGCAAAGTACAGCAGGTATGAGTTGGCTGACAACATATATATAAATAAAAACAGAATACCGGACAGATGTGCAAGGCTCTGGTTCAATCCTGTAATAACATGGGACGGGAAAGTTATTCCATGCTGCTTTGATAAAGATGCTGAACACATTATGGGTGATCTCAATCAGGAAACCTTCAGGGAGATATGGAACGGACCGGGATACAGAGTTTTCAGGAAGGCAATTCTTAAAGATCGGAGCATGATTGAAATATGCCGTAACTGTACATCAGGATTGGCCGGTGTTGAATACTGAAATTAAGCTGGAATTGATTAAATTGACAAAAATTAATTATACAGATCAATGAAGACAGTCAGGAGAATCTTATCAGCTCTTCTTGGAATTCTGATTATCGCTATTATTGCCGTAATCATTTTAATCAGCGGGATAAAACGAGGCGCTTTACCAAAATATGAAGGCGAGATCATTTCAGCATCCCTTGGATCAGAGGTTACAGTATACCGCGATGAACGGGGCATGCCTCATATTTATGCCTCAGATGAACATGACCTCTATTTCGCAACAGGTTATGTGATGGCACAGGAACGTCTCTGGCAGATGGATCTTATAAGACGTGCCACAACAGGACGTCTTTCAGAAATCTTCGGTGAATCTATGGTTCAGACCGACCTGTTCCTGCGTAGTCTGGATATAACAAATAAGTCGAAGATGATCCTCAGTAATGAGGATGAGGTGATAATTGATTGTATGAAAGCGTATTCAGATGGTGTTAACGAATACATTGCAAATGCGGGTAAGGAACTGCCTCCGGAATTCAGAATACTCGGATACAGACCTGAGCCATGGAAGCTTGAAGATATGGCCAATATTATAGGGTATATGGGATGGGACCTTGCAGGAGAAAACCTGTCAGCTGATATTTTCAATTACAGGTTGTTTAAAAAACTGGGTTATGATAAGGGAAGTACACTTATTCCTGACTTCAAAGCTGTTAAATCGTCGGTATTTCCCGATTTCAGACTTAGCGATACTGCGATCAAAAGCGCCCAGGACTTTATTTCATCGGTTGACAAGCTAAAAGCTCTTGGAATTGCTTCATTTTCAGGAAGCAACAATTGGGCTGTAAGCGGAAAAAAAAGTGAAACAGGAATGCCGATACTCTCGAATGATATGCACCTCGGTCTCAGTTCCCCGGGATTATGGATGCAGATTCATCAGGTAATACCCGGCCGGCTTAATGTTACAGGTGTAGCAGTTCCGGGTCAGCCATTCGTGGTTGTGGGCCATAATGAAAGGATAGCATGGGGACTTACAAATCTTATGGTAGATGATATAGATCTGTTTACCGAAAAGGTAAACTCTGATAACCAGTATTACTTTAATAATGAGTGGAAGAATATGGAAGTCAGAGACGAGATCATAAAGATAAAGGGAGGAGGTGCTGACACTCTTTCAATAAAGTTCACGCAGAGAGGCCCTGTAATATCGGGTTTCAGGGATATTCATGATGCTGCATTGAGCATGAGGTGGTCAGGAAATGACATGAGCGATGAGCTTAAAGCTGTTTTTCTGCTTAACAGAGCGAAGGACTGGGAGGAATTCAGGACCGCACTCAGTTTTTTCAGATCGATCAGCCAGAATTTTGCCTATGCCGATGTTGATGGAAATATAGGGTTGAATACAGGAGGCGGAATACCTGTAAGGAAAGGATATGGTTCAATTATCAGGAACGGTGAAACGGATGAGTTTGACTGGAAAGGTTATGTCCCATTCTATCAGTTGCCAACCAGTTTTAATCCTGAAACAGGTTATGTGTCATCGGCCAACAATAAAACAGTCAGTGAAGAATATCCTTATTATATTTCATTCCGTTTCTATGCTCCGTACAGGATAGGACGAATAAGGGAGATGCTTGATGAGAAGGAAAAATTAGGGATCGATGATTTTAAAAGGATGATAACTGATCAACATTCATCATATGCAGCTCTTCTGACTCCACATATACTAAAACTGAAAGACAAACAGTCTTCAATGACTCCGGTTGAATCAACAGCCCTTGATCTTCTGGTTAAGTGGGATTATAATATGAGCGCAGATCTTGCCGCACCTTCTATTTTCGAATTTTTCAGACGAAACTTATCTGAAAATCTTCTCGGGGATGAACTTGGAGAGCTTTATACCCAGCTTCCTGGCGCCATAAACGATTACTATATATATAAAGTGCTTCAGCCAAATGTTCAGGATGAATGGATTGATAATATTTCCACCTCTGCAAAGGAAACTCTGGAGGATATAATACAGAAAAGCTTTACGGATTGTATAAGAGCACTTTCAGACAGTTGCGGTACGGATATCAGCAACTGGACATGGGGCAGAATGCATACGATCACCCTTGAACACCCAATGTCAAAGGTTAAGATCCTCGATAAATTGTTTGGACTTAATTCCGATACTTACAGCGTGGGAGGGAGCAATCATACGGTTTGTCCGTATACATACAAGACTGCGTTTAAATCAGATGACGGAGCCTCAGAACGTCATATTTTCAATACAGCTGACTGGGATGAATCGCTGACAGTTATACCAACTGGTGCTTCAGGAGTTCCGGCAAGCGAATTCTACCTTTCACAGACCAAAACATATATTGAAGGGAAATTCTACAAAGATGCTTTTACCGGGAATGCCGTAAAGGCAGCTGCGAAATACACATTAATTCTGAAGCCTGGAAAGTAACACCTCATTGTTTTTTCCTCATGAACTCACCCCCCCTCCCCCCTCTCTGTTTCACAAAGAGGGGGGTAACGCACATTATATCAGTTACGTTCCCCCTCTTTACGGAGTAGAGAGGGGGATAAAGGGGGTGAGTTCGTTTAAATTCAGGGTGAGGTTATACCGTCATAACATCCTTCTCCTTCACGGTCATTACCTTCTCAACCTTGTTATTAAATGAGGTCGTAATTTCCTGTACTTTTTCCACAGCATCTTTTTCAAGGTCTTCCGGCAAACCTTCTTTAAGCAACCTTTTCAACTCGTCATTTGCCCATTTTCTTGCATTTCTGATACTAATCTTTGCTGTTTCACCCTCATTCCTCACCTGTTTTACAAGCTGGTGCCTTCTCTCTTCAGTAAGCGGTGGAATATTTATTCTGATTACCTCACCATTATTCACCGGGGTAAGGCCAATATTGGCAGCCATAATAGCTTTTTCTATTGTTCCGAGCATGTTTTTTTCCCAGGGTTGTATAAGAATTGTTTTGGGATCAGGAGTATTGATATTGGAAACCTGGGCCAATGGTGAGTGGACTCCGTAATAGTCGATTGTTATTCCATCGAGCAATGCAGGATTTGATCTGCCGGCACGAAGTCTTGCCAGCTCATGTTCGAGATGCTCGAGTGCTTTAGTCATCCGATCCTCGGTCTCTTCTATTATGAGGTCAATTTCTTCGTTCATATTCAGTTAATTAGATAATTACACTATTATGCTTCAGTTGCTGTTAATTCCTTAACAGAATAAGCGAAACAACAAAAATAATAAAATAGCCGGAATAGCAATACTCTTTTTAACCGGCAACAAGTGTCCCGATCTTTTTACCTTCAACAAGTTCTTTAAGATTTCCGGGTTTATTCATATCAAAAACAATGATTGGCATCTTATTATCCCTGCACATAGTAAACGCTGTGGAATCCATTACCCGGAGTCTTTGGTTGATAACCTCGGCGAATGTGATACTATTGAATTTCCTGGCTTTGGGATCTTTTTCAGGGTCAGCGGTATAGACACCATCAACCCTGGTACCTTTCAACAATACGTCTGCTCCGATCTCAACAGATCTCAGGGCGGATGCTGTATCAGTGGTAAAGAACGGATTGCCTGTACCTCCGCCAAGTATGCATATAATGCCGTTCTTCATACATTCAAGTACTCTGTCCCTGTTGTATAGTTCACCTACAGGTTCCATTCTTATGGATGTGAATACTTTTGCTTTTCCTCCAAGCCTTGATATTGTGCTTTCAAGAGCAAGGCTGTTAATTATTGTAGCCAGCATACCCATCTGATCGCCCTTAACCCTGTCAAATCCTGATTCTGTACCACGTAGTCCCCTGAAAATATTTCCGCCACCTATAACAATACCGACTTCACAACCAAGTTTTAATACTTCAATAATCTGGTGTGCATATTCTTCAAGCACATCATCACTGATTCCATGATTTCCTTTTCCTGCAAGTGATTCGCCACTGAGCTTTAATAATATCCGTTTGTATTTCATCATTTTAGTTTCTTAATTGTAAAGATAGAAGAATAATGAAATTAATAAAAGGATGTTTATGCCTCATCCTCCGACCCCATAGCTGTCAACCTAAGGAGTCTGATTAAGATTTTAAAGGGAAGATCAACAAAGGTAACGGATTTTAACATTGGAATTCA
>Ga0154553_1051_pt2 | contig 32797 bp, 20 predicted proteins | sample RifGroF2_FD_105696 | JGI IMG/M metagenome (GOLD analysis project Ga0154553, IMG submission 105696) | Bacteroidetes bacterium GWF2_41_9 | reverse complement strand
ATTCCGAATCGCCGCTTCTTCCTTCCCCCTCTTAAAATTCGTCTGTCATCCCGAGCGAAGCGAGGGATCTCCCAATAATTAAACATACATCATCTCATTGAATGTCATGCCTTTACTTAGGGCTGAAACTCCCGGACAAGCTGATTTATATGGAATGGCAGGCACACCGGTAAAGGCTCAGTCATTCCGAGCCCCGCGCCAGCGGGGTGAAGGAATCCTTTATGATATATAGTGCAGTAAATTAAGTTACTTTTTAGATCAGACTGAACAGTCCGGTGGGATCCCTTCTCCGCCAGCTGGCGGATCGGGATGACCGGTACCGGAATGAAATGAGGAAGACCACCAGGGGAGACATTCATCCTGCTGGTGTGGGACCCGGGATCGGTATTTCATTCAATGAATCTGCAATTCCGAATCCCCCACCTGCGGGACGAAGGATATTGTGGTGATGAAAATAGAGACTTCTTTTATACTTGTCATGAAAGATTTGCTTTTCAAGGAGGGGTGGCCACAGTACTAAGATAATTAATATGTTACAATGTTTATTCGCGGCCGGGAATTAAATTTTATAAACATCAGATAATCAATCGTCCCGGCGCCTTCCCTGCGGTCTGGCTCTTCGCTAAATTTGCCCAGCGGGCAAATTCTTAACGCTCAGCCCCCTTCAAAAGGAGAGCCTGCCCCGCCCCGGCGGGGGGAAACTTTTTCCATACTATCCTGCAACAAAACTATGCTTAAGTTAACGCCTATGCTTTTCAGGGCTTGAAATCAGGGGTTAGCCGTACCCCTGAATGCCGCACTAATTCTGCTTATCGTCACAAGCGAGCCAAAAAAAAAGAGTAAGACCCATTTGGATGAATCTTACTCATTTATAAAAACTGAAGCAAAAATGGTTATCAGGCATTATTCAAACCTGATAACTTTTAATCAGAACAAATTTACATGTATCTTAAGGATTGAGCATGAAAAACACTAATTAAAATCTACGTACCGCCCTTACAGTACCTGAGTTACCCTTTGATCCATAGTTGAAGTAACCGGTGGTAAAGATTAGAAAATGGGCGTTAGCACCACCTCCTGTTGCTTCGGATGAACTCCAGTAGCTGTTGTTGATCCGAAATCCATCTGCCCCTAAAACAGTATTTACGAAAAATGCAGCATTGAAACAGAGATTCAGTTCCCAGGCAGCCGGCAGGTACCAGTCATCGTAGATACCTGAAATATAAGCATCGCACAATGCTGCAGCACTTGTAGTATGTCCGGCCTGGTTAATGATGGCAGTGGTATTGGCCTGGCCGTCAACCGCGCTTTGAGCAGTAGGACCAATTAATGTTGTAATATTACTATAAACATAGGCTGCATTTAAATCTGTTAATGAGGCAATCAGGCCATTTTCAACTCCCAATACTTTCCATACAGCTACTATAATACCTCCTCCATACAGTTCTCCTATGTAGCGTGTGGAACCATTTTTTGCATGCAGTGCATAAGGAACACTCAGCAACTGGCTCGAACCTGTTACAGTGCCACCACCTACACCAGAAAGGTTGGTTGAAGTTTCAATAAAATACAAACCTGCCGACCAGTCAATAAGTGCGAAAGCAGCAGGATCACCACCCCCTATTTCAATACTTACAACGCCATTACTATTTGTAGAGGGGGACTGACTTTCAGTGTAAACAATTGTTCCGCTCCCAACAGCATCTTTCCAGATATTTATATCCATCGGTACAGAGGTGGATGTAACAAGGGCACTTCCATTGCGGATTACAGCCTGATAGCTCATTTTTTGAGGAGCCTGGGCCAGGATTGTCATCGTTAAGAAAACGATCGCCGTTAGCGTAAAAATTCTTTTCATAGCATTATTTTTTTATGATTTTAAAAGTTTTTAGTTCTTTGTTATTATCGGCTATTTTCAGAAGATAAGTTCCGGATTTAATACTTCCCATTTGAATGAGGGTTTCGTTACCTTTAAGCTTATCGCTCTGAAAGAGCATTCCATTCATATCATAAAGCCTGTAACTAAGATTATCAGGCTCGTAACTTTCAATCTTCAAAGTAACAAACCCGGTTGCAGGATTAGGGTAGACAGAGGCTTCAATGGTTATAACTGATTCTTCTGCTATAACAGTTACAACCGATATTTCATAAGGCCCCTGTACTCCCTGATTAATAGTCTCAGTTGCACCAATGGTGCTATAAAGTACCTGCCCGACAGTGTAACTCACTGTGAATGCTGCACCGGCATTTCCGCCTGCGGCAGCGATAGAATACTGTGCCTGTATTGTGGTTCCATACCCAAACAGGCAAAATGCAATTAACACTTTAGTAAAATGTTTCATACTCCGTTATTAAAGATTAATACTAATACTGGTAAGGATGATTGTCGACTGATAATGAATACAAATCAAGAATAATAAGAATCTGACTATTCCGGATTGTGCAATAGTAAAAGGAAGTTTATTGATTTGTCTGATGATTTCCTCTGATTAAACCAATGCTAAATGCAGACAGGATTGTCAGGAGGAACACAATATAAATAACAAAAGCATGTGAATTAATCGCTTTATACAATACACCAGGTACCATTATTATGAATAACAATATAAATATTATCTTAAGAATGGCTGACGATAATATCAATCTGCTGAATATTTTAGCAGCGAAGAAAACAGATAAGAATACTATTATATGAAAAAGGATATTGTATACTCCAAAAATTCTTTTATGACTTCTCTGATATTCAGCTGTATTATACACACCATATCTGAGTATTCTAAACTCGTCCAAAAACTTTATCAGGATATTATTATCTGTTGAATTCAGGACAAATCTTTTATAATTGAAATTTTCACCTCTGGCAAGTGTTAAAAAATTAACAGTTACAATGTTGTTTTGACCATTTATCCAATTCAGCAAGGTGTCGAGTTTGTTGAAATATACAGGCTTTGTAAGATCAGTTTTTATCCCTCCTATAAACGAATACGGGTGTATTACTACAATAATAGAATAATCATCATCCGGCTTCACTCTCAGCAATCCGGGCAATTCAGTCAGGTCACTGGTTGTATAAGGTATATAGCTTATTCTACCGGGTCCTGAATAACCATCCCTGCTGGCTGAAATAACTTTAAAATCCAGACTTTCGAGAGCTTTGATGGTATTCTCATCATACGAATTATAGGGTGGAATAAAAACCTTTGTGTTGATGTTCAATATTGAATCAAGGGCTTTTTTCCCCTTTTTTATTTTTGCAACCTGATCGTTGTATTCCATGTTGTAAAACTCACTCGATATTTCTTTCTTAAGCAGCGATCTCTTAGTTAACTTATTGTCGGTATGACTAAACCCATGCAATGCAATTTCAATTTCATTTTTCTTAATCCGGCTTTTTAAATCATTCAATTGATCCTGACTGAGTTTATTAAATATCACATCTTCCTTATCGAAGGGTACCACCCCTAAAGTCAGGGAAATATGATTCTTTTTGAAAATATCTAAGATTGAATCAAATACTATATGTTGAGTCATCAGATAATCGTCAAAGCGGAACACGATCTTAATTTTATTATTTGCCTTTTGACCTGAAAGGACGATTAAGGCAGTAAACAGAAAAAGAAAAGAAATAAATGACCTCATTTATTATAATTATCTATTTAATATTGAAAATACGGCTATATAAGTTTATCAGTTTCAGGCTCTCGTAATCCCATGATAATTCATTTATAACCCGGTTATAAGCATAATTACCCATCTTCACTCTCAGTTCAGGATTATCAATCAGGTAAATTATTTTTTCAGCAAAATCCCTGGTATCTCCTGAAATAGCATACAGTGATGCCTCCTGTGCCGAAAACCGTCCTTCTTTAAGATCATACTGGACTATCGGTTTTTTCAGAGCCATATACTCCATGATCTTATTCATGGTTGACAGATTATTCATTTCGGTTGGTTTATCGGGATTTACGCAAACATCTGCCGAATTAAGTATTGCTACCATCAGATCATCTGTAACTCTTCCATAAAAATCGACATGTGCTGAAAGGTCCATTCTTATGGCCAGATGCTTCAATTTTTCCAGATCACTCCCGCCGCCAACAATAGCAAATTGAATATCATTCCGTTGTGAAATAATATATTTTGCACTCTCAAGTAACAGATCAATCCCCTCCTGCTCTCCTATTACTCCCACATACCCTATCAGAAATTTCCTCCCTTTTAAATATTTGTTATCTCGTGGTAAGAGTTTTAGCCTGTCGAGCTTTGGGCCACTACGTACAACCTGAATCCTCGCCTCATCCATTTTTCCTCTTGCCATTGCAATTTTTTTGTACGATTCATTCGTTGCAATACTAAAGGAAGCTGTTGCAAATGTGAGCCTCTCGAATAAGATCATCATCTTATAAAAAATACCTTTCTTATTGTATTTTGCAATATAAAGCTCAGGGTTAATATCGTGGTGATCAAAGATATAAGTTACCCCAAAAATTTTAAAACATAATGCAACCAGGAAAATCAGGTCAGGAGGATTGCATCCGTGTATAACATGAAATCTCTTCTTAAAATAGATCTTCCAGCTTAGTAAAAATTCCCAGAAGAGAGCACAGCTGTACTCCAGAAGATAACCGGCGGCCCCTCTTGCTTCAAGTGGCAAAGGATGTCTGTAAATCTCTATCCCGTTTATAATCTCATGTGAAGACTGGTATCCATTCATTTTAGGACAAATTACACTTACTTTTGCTCCAAACTCTTTCAGTGTATTGGCTTCCTGCCATACTCTCCTGTCGAAAGGGACAGGTAAATTTTCCACTATTATCAGAATATGCCTATTTTTAAATCTGCTCATACCTACCAGTTAATTCCGGAATAATTACTTTTCGAAAGCAGTGATTCGTCAAGACGTACAAAATCTATAATGATCTTATCCTGAATATCTTTAACGAGATTAAAAAACTCCGGTTCCTTAGTATTGATAACTATGACATTGCTATCATTGATGATCTCGTTTGGATCGCTGGTTAACAGGGTTGAAAGATGTGGAATGCGCGAGTCGATATACTCCTTATTGGTACCTGTAAGCATTGAGAGATTAATGTTTTTATCATAAATTCTTATATCACACCCTTTACCCAGTAATGACTCGATAACAGCTACTGCAGGACTGTTTCTCAGATCATCAGTTCCTGCTTTGAAACTAAGTCCCAGGAAACCAAGTTTTTTATTCCAATATCTGAATATGATTTTTACCGCCCGCTGAATCTGAATTTCATTTGTTTCATCAATACTATCAATAACAGGCACTTTCACATAAAGGTCATGAGCAAGCGTCTGAAATCCTCTTAAATCTTTTGGCAGACATGAACCTCCATATGCAAATCCCGGTTTAAAATAATATGATGAGATATTAAGCTGTTTGTCCCTGCAAAAAATATCCATCACTTCATGAGAATCGATATCCAGTTCCGAACAGATATTTCCAACCTCATTAGCAAATGATATTTTTAGTGCATGATAAGTATTGTTGACATATTTCATGATTTCAGCAACTTTTAAGGTGGTAATTATTATCTCAGCCGGAAGGTTGCGATAAAGATCTGCAACTATTTCAGCTGACTTTGAATGGTCTGAACCAATCAGTGTCAGCGGTGGATTGAAATAATCTTGTACTGCCGTTCCTTCACGAAGAAATTCCGGATTATCAACAATAGCGAAATCAGTATTCCGGGTTTTCCCTGATACCCTCTCTACAGTATCGGCAAATTTATCGCATGTCCCCGGCATTATTGTTGACCTGATGGCTATGATATGAAATGAATTCTTCGTCTGCAAAGCTTCTCCAATCCTTTCGGCTACATTAAAAATATACTGCAGATTGAGATGTCCCTTTTCGGTGTTAGGCGTCCCGACGGCTACTATTGAAATATCTGTACCTGCTACAGCTGAATTATTGTCCGTGGTTGCGCTTATATGACCTTTTGAAAATTCTTCAGCGATAATTATATCAATATCCTTTTCAATAATAGTTGCCTTACCTGAATTAATCTGCCCGACTTTGATGGTGCTGATATCCACACCTATAACTTTATGCCCGTTTTTTGCCAGACAACCCAGGCTGACACAGCCGACATAACCTAATCCGAAAATACTTATGTTCATTTTTTAGTTTATTGATTTTTAATGTTTTTAAATTCAGGATATAGCTCCATTAATAACTATAGGAACCTTTCCATTTGATAATGACAGTATTTCAGCATTGGTTACGATTTTAAAGGGCATTTTTACTCTTTTCCCTATTACGGGCATATACTTTTCCTGAAAGTGAGCTAATGAGGTCCCGTTATCACATAATATATTAACAATACATTCATCAGGAAAATATTTAATCTGATATTGTTTGATTAGTTCATCCCCATCGAATACCCGGTTAAAAAACTCAGAATGAATTTTGTTCCCATTAATATCAGGGAAGAAATCATGAATTCTTCCGGCTATTGATTGAATCCTGAAAAGAACTCTTCCACACTCGCATTTATCAGTTATTATATGATCACCGGAGGTAAAATCACCCACTTTATACCGGATAAAGGGTGATGCTGTATTCAACAGATCGGTTATAATAATTTCATGGTCAACTATTTCAACCAGGCATCGTTCAAAATTCAGGTGATATCCGGTATGATAGTTACATTCAAAACCAGATACCCCTCCGTCATTAGCTCCATAAGTATCAATTACATCACAGTTACAATACTTCCTGGCCAGCTGTCTTACTCTGGGAATAAATGTCTCTGAAGTCGTGAAAATACCTTTAAGATTGAGTTTTAAATTATTCTCTTCCAGATAATTCAGAAACACAAGTACCGCAGAAGTATAGCCATAAATTGCTTTAATCTTATTATTAATTAAAGTATTATATGCATTCAGGAGTACCGGAGGAGTCAGATCAAACGCAGATACAACAGTAAAATTTGCAACCAGGTCATAGATCCTTCTCTTAAAAGATCTGTTGTTATATAATGACGGACCTGCCAGCATCATAATTTTATCGCAGGGTTCTACTCCGCATACATTAAAGGCCCTCCATATGCCAGGCCAGAAATTACTTATAGATTCCCTGCTTAAGTGAACAGTTAAGGGTATGCCGGTTGATCCTCCTGAATACTTTGTTTTATGAACAAATGATTTTATCATATGATTATCGGGATTATTCTTAAAATAATCGCGGGTTATCACGGGGATTTCCTTTATATCTGTGAAAGCAGTATTTGTAAATCTCTGTTCCTTTAGAAACTTCCTGTATATTTCATTATTTTCATAATGATGTCTGAAAATAAGTTGAAATTTGTTTTTCTGATATAATTCGATTTCTTCTTTGGAATACTTATACTGATTCTCCAGATATTGATCATACACAGAAAGTTGTGTTGTCTTTCTTGCATAATCCAATATTCTGATTCTGATTTTACTGTTTAATGGAAGGTTCATAATACTTTGATTTACACAGGCCGGAGCCTGTTACCTGTTTCAGATATTTAAAGCTGACAGAATCCCGTTTTTAAAGTTTTCCACCATAGCTTCAGTTGTATATTTTTCTGCCGAAGTTTTACAACCGGGTAATAAATCACGGTACTTTTCAGTCTTCAGCAACTGAATGACAACATTTGAATAATCATCAATATCATCCTCAGTCATTATACCATTTATTCCATTTTCGAGGTAGTCAATTTCAGCTCCGTGAAAAGGATTGGATGTAGTTATGATTGGCGTTTCCATGGCAAATGAATCAAGAATTGCAAGACCTACAAGCCTTGGCATTAGCTGAATAGCTGATATCTTAAAAAACATAACCCGTTCTCTCCCGAACCTTGTTCCGACATAATGTATCCAGCTAAAAGTTTTTGAAGCTTCAAATGCTTTAACTGCTTCAATGCCAGAGCCGACAAAGATCATATGAAAATCAGGGATATCCTTTTTTATTTTGTGACAGGCTTCCAGAATAAAATCCAGACTTTTCCCCTTATACATTGATCCGCAAAAAAGTGCTGTGTTGTTACCATTGATTCCTAACTGGCTTTTTAATTCGGCTATTTCCATTTCCGGGATCCCGGAATAATCCTTCCTCAGCTTATGGGTATCGATGGCATTCTGAACTACAGTTATTCTTTCTTCAGGGAAATTTCTTTCAATTAAGAATTTTTTCACTCCGGTGGTATATCCGAACCACCAATCGCACTTTTTCAGGAATAAGAATCTGAATCTGTTTGGCCAGGTATCATTATCTTCTCTCATGTTTTTAGCAGGACCCCAGAACCCTAACTTATATTTCGCAAAATGTCTGGCTAAAATCAGATAGTAGTTCAGGAACAATTTGTTTTCAGTCTGCACCAGAATAAGATCTTTATCATTAAGGTATTTTATGTATGGTTGCCACAGAATCTCTGATTTACCAAGTTTTAATCTCCGGTTTGGAATGCAGTGAGCCCATTTGATGTCAACTTCATCTTTCTTTAGAGCATCAGTTTTGTTTGCTTTACCGTATATCAGATGCAACTCAACATCATGCTTAAGAAGTTCGCTCTTCAGTTGCTGAAAGAAATCGACCCTGTATTGAGGAAGTACCTTATTTATAAACAGTACATTTTTCATTTTTAATGTGATGGATATAATTATTTCTTGTTAGGAATATTCATAGTACTTAAAATTGAACAATCCTGCCAGGCCACCAATTCCCTCAGACAGTTTTATTATACCCCAATATTTTTCCGTTATTGGAAACAGCAACATAATGAGGGCTATTATTCCGGATATTATATAAAAAAAACTTCCCAGAATTTTCCTGAAGATGCCTAAATAGTCTTTTTCCAACTTACGTATAAATATTACTGTAGTTGCCGCTCTGTACTTCCGTTTGATAAGCCATTTCAGGTTTATTCTGCTGGCAGGAACGACTTCAAATGCAATTGCATTAGCCGCCCAGAAAACAGTAGCTCCCTTTTTAATCATCTGAACTCCGAAATAAGTATCTTCTGATCCGGTTCTGTTAAATCGATTATCAAAGCGGATATTATACTTTAATAATGACCGGACATTAATTATAAGATTACCCGTTCTGATATATTTTACTTTTGTATTATCAGGATAATCAGGCCGTCTGAACCACCAGGAAATATACCTGGGTATTTTCCTGTCAAATACCGAAACTACAGGCCCGATTGCCATATCGCCATTATTCCTTACAATTACACGTACTAATTCGATCATCCAGTCAACTGTAACATACTCATCATCATCTATAAAGATTAAATAATCAGGGTTTAATAGCAGGGCCTTTGCAATCAGTTCATTTCTGACATTTGAGAGGCCTTTCAAAGGATAGTTATAATAATTCAATTTGTAAATACCCTTTATGCTTCCGGAAAGTTCATTTTCAATCTCTGCAGCACTCTTGTCAATGTCATTATCAACAACAATAATGTTAACGCTTTCTATTAATGACTTATCAATATTACATTTTAATATACTGAGAATCAGATCCTTCAATAAAAATAATCGCTTATAGGTCGGAATGCAAATGACTAAATTGCACATATTTTATGGAGATATAAATCAGGATTCACGAACCACTGAACAAATCAAATTTTTAAAGTCAGCTGTTACCTTAACTGTATTATGATTTTTTTCTGCTGTCAGAATAGCATTGCCTGCAATTTTCTGTCTCAACTCTTTCTTTTCAAACAGGGATTTCAGCTCTTCTGTCAATACATGAGAATTATTCTCAGTGATTGCTCTGGCCCAGGCCGATTTTTTGGCATACTGCACCAGGGCAGTTACTTCAGGAGCAAATATTATTATTGGCGTACCACTGACCATGTATTCCGATGCTTTTGTAGGCATCGAATACTTAATATACTGAATGGATTCTTCAGAGAAATCGTAAGGAAGGAGAAGAAAATCAGCTTCGGAAAAAACTTTTGGCAACTCATTATAAGCGACAGGTTTTCTGTATTCCGCACATGAATATTTATCAATCCAATCAGGCTTAACTATAGCCTGAATTATGAACTTTACAGCTATATTAAGTTCCTTATTTACTACCAGAATGGCTTTTGCAAATGATTCCAATGAGCTATCAATACCCAAACCGATTCTGCCTGCGTATAAAATGTTTGGTGTATTATCCAATTCATAATCAGTCCTTTGATATCTCTTCCAAAACCCGATATTTATCGGATTATGAAAAGCAATGAAGTCTTTTCCATACCTTTTTTTATATTCATGCGACATATAATCGCTTATACTCATTAATAATGATGCTCTTTCAAACAGATTTCTAAGCTCCCGGTCAATTCTTCCATACCAGAATTTTTTGAACATCCCTTTATTGCTGACAACAGAAGGCCAATCGTCCATTACATGATAAATCAATGGGATCTTCAGGTAAGAATGAAGAAGTAAGGCAAACAAAATTCTCTCCCTGTCTGAACCCTGGGCATAAATAACATCGGGTTTATATTCATTCAGCCAACTGCAAAATTTTTCAGATAGCTTAATTCGTTTTATACAATGAAACAACCCGGTATATTTTAAGAACGGATAAAAAAACTTTTCAATCAGGTTTAATCTGTAATCAGTACCAGTCTTTACCAGATTATTATTTTTGTTTTCATCGAAGCATATAAGTCCGGAAAAGTATTTTTTTTGAATTATATTAAAAGGAAACACCCATTTATGTTCATCCTGTCCCAGCTGATAATAAATTTCGCAAATCCGGTTATCAGAATTCCTGAGCAGATGTGCATTGCATGCAACAGCAATCTTTGATTTATCCCAACCTTCAAAAAGATTTGATTGAGTTATACCTCCTCCTGAAGTCCTGTTGAATGACTGACCAATAACCAGGACCTTAGGTAAAACATTACTATTCATGCACCAGATTATTTTATTTATTTATCTTTCGTGACCAGACAATACTTTGTCTCAGATTATTCATTGTGATTATCTGTAAGAATCTTTTTTACAGAACTTTCAGGCATAGTCCGGATTTCCCGTGAGAAACAGATCCCAATTGATATCCAAACCAGAATATGATTCATAGAGAATGTATTTACCGTTGCAGGATACAAATTAAGCAACCATAAAAAGATCCAGATGCCGGCTGCCTTTGAAAGGAGATTATTTGAATTAAAAATTCCCAGGATCAGTGCCGGAATTGCAATAAGTAATAATAATCCCAGTCTTATAATCCCTCCTTTTAAAATAATATTTAAATAATCTGTTTCGATCATGGGCCGGTAACTCGAAATATAAGTGCCTTCATCTATCCCCGGGCAATAATATTCCCCATAAATTCCCTTACCTATTATCCAGTTTTCCGTATCCATATCCTGAAAAAAGTATTCTTCAACTATACTTCTTGTGTCTACGCTAAACCGGTTTGTAATTAAAGCAAATGCGCCATATTTATTCTGATTGTAAATGTTTAATCCGATATAAAACAGGAATGAGCCTGATATTAAGGAGAGAATGATTATCAGTACCTTTAGCTTACCCCCATACATATAAAGGAAATATGCAAAAAGCATAGGGCTGAAAGATATGAATATTAAGGCTCTGCGTGCTCGTATCAATGCAAATCCAACAGTTACAATTATTACTAAAAATGCGAATAAATTCATCCGCCTCGAATGATAAGCATATGTCAGAAGAATAAATCCGGAAGGAACACTTAAAATCTTTGTAAAATATTCAAATGTAAATTTTGTATTGTAATTTTTCTGACTCAGATCGAGCAGATTTCTCAGAAATATTATATCATACAGAATAAAAATAATGCCAAGTACCACAATTACTTTAAAAACTTTTTTAAGATAGATAAGGTTCCTGGGAAACAACAGCGCTAATGGAACAAAATAAAGGAAGATGCCATGCTCTGCGTTGAAGAGTAATAATTTTAGTTTACTGTAATCCAGATCAATACCTCTCATTATAACTGACAATAACCAACCGATATACAGCAAAAAGATAATTTTCAGATAGTTGTTATCAAACCTGAAATGAATAAGTATAATAGCAGAGGGAAAGAAAAGAATAATTCCGAGAGTCTCAAGAATCTGACAAACTATAAAGCTCACACTGCCAGTCGCAGCCAGAGAAAAACCAGCTGAATAAATAATGAATCCTGTCCAAAAAATATTAAGTGCAGTGTTTGTAATTTTGGCAGAACCGGAATGCAGAGTTTCCTCAGGACTTTCTTCTATTGTAGAAATCATAAATTTGTCAACCTGTTATGATCCGGTTTTATGAATTTGACATGAGAATTCATTTTGTTACCAGGGAAACCGAATTTTCTCTTTTTTTATGGAATTCGAGAAACCTTTCTACATCAAAAAAGTTCTTTTCAACTTCCTTTAATACAGTATCGTCCTTATCCCACCACCTGGTTGCGATTAAAGCATCGATAGTTTCCTGTGTGAACCGGTATTTAATTATTTTAATGGGGTTACCGACAGCTACAGCATAGGGAGGAATGTCCTTTGTTACAATTGCACCTGCGCCAATTACAGCTCCATCGCCAATGTTAACTCCATCCAGAATCGTAACATTCATACCTATAAAAACATCATTTCCTATGGTAATAAATTTCCTCTCTTCGCATTTATTTAATTCACTGAAAGTAAATCCTGCATGCTTTCCGGTTGAATAAAAAGCCGGAGAGGTGGTTATTACATTATTAGTCGGGTGATAACCCCATCCGCAAAACAGATTGGGCCCAATTGAACAAAACTTGCCAATTGATGTATTAGATATGTTAGCATTGAAAGCAACATATGTTCCCTTGCCAATCTTAACATTTCTCAGATTATGGTTATTAAACACTCGTGCCTTATCATCGATTTCACAGTTATTAATATTACTGACCAGTATTTGCCAATAAACATTCTTTGATTTGGAAGATATCTTCAGAAACTGGGAAAGATTGAAAAAGATATTTCTTACATAACTTAAAATTGTCATTTGTTCCATATGTTTACTGCTGTTCTGTTTAAGATTTTCTGAGTCTGAACTGAGAATACAATTCCCATTATAATAAACAACATGGTACTTGTCAGGGTAATCCCAACAAGCCCCATCTTTTTGCCAAGAAAAATTGCCAGTGGAATATTTACCAGGCCGCTAAATACAACGAGGTAAAGCTGCAATTTGATTTTCCCTATCCCGTTTAGAAAAAATACATGTATAGTCTGCCAGATATATACTATCACATAACTACTCATGGCTACTGAAAGCGCAAATGGAACCTGAACTTTATCTCCCACCCACCATTTGTAAAGCACAGGGGAAGAAAACAATAACAGAATAGTACATCCAATAAGTAAATACCAGATTATCCTCATTTTTGATAAAGTGGATTTGATCCAATCAAAATCATTCTTCACAAATGCTTCAGTGAAAGCGCTCCACAGAGGTGTGGCAATTATGCTGAAAACCATTGTAACAACTGAAAAAAGTTTAAATGAAACATTAAAAGTTGTCACTTCTGCCGGTCCAAACAATTGAGTTATTATAATATTATTCGTATTAAACAGGATAAGTGCAGCAATCTGAATGACAAAAAATTTAATTCCGAGACTCATCAGGTTCCGTGCAAAACTGAACCTGACGTATTTAAATGAAGGAGAATACATTTTATACCCATGTTTATAAAACCAGATACTGGATGCTGCAAGGACAAGGACCGGAGCTATACTCAGTGCAGTCCCGAGGTATATTAAATTCCCGGATGTTGTTTTTGTAAGTATAAATATTACAATCAGTGAAAACAGACTTCCCAGAAGATTAAAGAAGGAAGCTTTAGCAGGTTCCTGATTGGCAGTAAGAACTGTTGTAATCAATTGAAAAACAAACCTCAGGCAAAAGAAAACAAAAACGATCAATGCCAGAAGACGAAGCTCATCAGACATATCTGAACTTGTGTTTAGTATTCTGGCCCAGTTCAGAAATGGATTAATACTAATGAAAATTACTAATACAATACCTATTATAATTATAAGGATAGCATAGGTTGTACTTACATAAATCCTTGCAAGTTCCTCCTGCCCTTTTGCCAATGCCTCAGCGAATTTGTTCCGCAAGCCATTTCCAAACCCTATATCAAAAAAACTAAACCAGGTGACTATAGAACTTAATGTAAGCCAGATGCCATATCTCGATGCATTTATATAATTGATGGTTAATGGAACCAGAACTAAGCTAATGGCAATACTTAAGCCTTTGATAGCAAAAGACGCCAGTATATTTTTTTTTGCTTTTACACTACGTTTCTGGCCCTTCGTTACCAAACCTATAATATCCGCAAATTTCGACCTGAGATAATTCATTATTAATTGTATGATAATGCTAATATTATCAGGAAAGGATAAATGACAAATTTTTAAACTTTGGAATAAAATCGATTGATGAGGCAATACTGATTATAGCTTCTTTTTTCCTTACGGTGTCTATCTTAAAAACGTGATTACTAAGTTGTTTCCCCACCAGATCCAGCACATTTTCTCCATCAAGGACCTGAACTTTGACAAGATCATTACTTATTCCTATTCCTATTGCTTTAAGAAGAGCCTCTTTGCGTGTCCATATTTCAAAAAAAGTACGTTTTTGATCGGAAATATTATTAAAAGAAAGTATTAATTGTTGTTCATTGACACTAAAGTAATTACGGGAAATATTTTTAAAATCAATCTCTGGTTTGATCTGCTCAATATCGATACCCATATATTGATTACCATTCCCGATCACAAATGCAAACAGGTTTTTTGTACGCGATAAGCTAAATGACCTGTCAACTCCCTGGATGAAAGGTTTTCCTGTTTCAGCCGTTCCGATTTTAATTGATCTTGCTTTTATTCCCAGGATTCTTGAAAGCTCAATGCGCAAAAGGGCATGAACCGATACGTAACAGTCGTAATCAGTAGAATGTTTAAAACGATCTGCTCTTGATTTTTCATTGTCCGATAATAAATCATAAAACCCGGATAATCTGTTAACAAAACTATCCGCGGATCCATGATAAACCTCCAGATCCCCTGACAACCCGGAGGATAATGGATCTTCAATATTCTGACAATAAACTTTTAAGTGCATATCAAACCTTCATGTTCATATGATACAAACAACTCTAAAACTATCAATGGATTGAAAGAAACATTAAGTTCAATGCTTTAATTTATTATTAGCTGTCTCCAGCCATTCACTGATATTTTTACTGAGTACATAATAGCTTTCGGCAGACTCATAGATTGTCTGGTGATTACCTTCAATCAAGATCATTTTGATACTATTACAAAATTTATCCCATCCAAGGAATTCATGAACAGATCTGTTCTGCTTTGATCTGAAAAGCAGGATTTCGCCATTCATGGCAGAAACCGGTTTGTACCTCTTGGCAATTTCCATATAAGTCGCCATTATATAATAGTTCCTGTTTTTCTTTTTAAGCCTGGATTTAAATAATAAAGTGAATTCATAATACAAACTTCTTCCCCTATGAAAAAACCAATAATAAACATCTTTTGAAAAATCATAGAGCCTGAGTGAAAAATCAGGAAATATCTTATTGGCCTTTACAGGTTCCTTTAGTGAAGGTACCTTGCAATCGATCAGGATCAGTACAGGAACTTCGAATCCCAGCCTCTGCAATTGTACAGCCATTTCAAATGCAACAAGTCCGCCAAATGAGAATCCACCCAAATAATATGGGCCTGTTGGTACGATTTTCTGCAATTGGTCGATATAGTCCCTGGCAAATGTTTCAATTTTTTTATGAAATATTCTCTCGCCCTGGGAACCATAATGGAAGAATCCATAAAACGGAAAATCAGCACCTAAATGCTCACTTAGAGGATAATTCATCTTTTCCCCATGCAACAAAATGAAAGGGGTCTTGCTGCCTTCAGTATTTATTGGCATTAAATTGGTGCACTCAGCAGGCCAAAGGTGTTTTATCAGCTTCCCTTTATATAGTTTAAGTTTGCTTATAAGCTGCTCGTCAATATATTGCTCAGGACCGCTATAATTGATTTTGCCCCCTGAGATGTAAATTTCAATATCTTTTTGTTTGAGCTCTGTTAAAAATTCACTAAACATCATATCTCTCCTTTAATAATTTTAGAAAATACATTCTCTTTCTTAAACGATTTATTATCAACATTTTTTTGCTTTTCAATATCAAAGTTCTCAGCCAGATCTCTTATCCTCGGACTGTCAAAGAATGTTCTCAGATCCAATTTAGAACCAAGAGCTGTCTCCATCTTCGAAAAAACTGATATTGCAAGCAGAGAATTTCCACCAGCATCAAAAAAATTGTCTGTAACCGAAATATCCCCGGACTTTAAAGTATCGCACCATATTTCATGGATTATCTTTTCCGAGGCTGTCATGTTTTTTATATGCCCACCTCCATTTCCTCCATGTTCTTCAATGTCAAAAACAAGGGCTTTCCTGTCAATTTTACCATTGCTGGTTCTGGGAAAAACCTTCATAATCTTATAGGCTGCCGGGATCATATATAAAGGCAGCTTCTCCTTAAGCTGATTGTTGATATTCCGTGCATCAAAATGAAATCTGTCAGATACATTTAAAAATGCCACTAATCGCTCATCATTTTCACTAAATTTCTGTAATTTGACTACAGGTTCATTTATTCCCTCAATTTTTGACAGGACAACTTCTATCTCTGAAGGCTCTATTCTGATACCCCTTATTTTAACCTGGTTATCAATCCTTCCAAAAAGTTCAATGTTCCCATCTTTTAAGAATCTTCCCCGATCACCGGTTTTGTAAATTACTTTGCCGTCATCAAGTTGAATGAATTTCTCGGCTGTTAAGGAAGGTTGGTTAATATAGCCTTTAGCAACACCCAGTCCTCCAATGGCAATTTCTCCCGGTAAACCAGCCGGAAGCAGTTTATTATACTTATCCAGGATATATATACTGGTGTTCTCAATGGGTTTTCCTATATGGATCTTGTCGGCTGGATCAGTAATTTGTGTATAAGTGGAAAATACCGTAGTTTCAGTAGGGCCATAGCAATTCCATAATTCTCCAACGCGGGTAAGGATATTCTTCACTATACCAGTTGTCAAAGCCTCCCCTCCGCATAATGCCCTGAGATTTGCTTTTCCTTTCCATCCCGATGCTATAAGAATATAATAGAGCGACGGGGCGGCCTGAAGTATTGTAATATTAAATTTCTCTATCAATTTGATTAAAGAATAACCATCTCTTATATCATTACTATCTGCAATGACTATTGTAGCACCATTGGATAATGGCAGAAATATCTCAAAAACAGACATATCAAAAGATAAGGTAACAACGGCAAGGAGTATATCATTTTTATTCACCCCCGGAGATTTTGACATGCTGTTGATGAGGTTTACAACAGCCTGATGATGTACCTTGACTCCCTTTGGTTTTCCTGTTGATCCTGAAGTATAAAGAAGGTATGCCAGAGATTGGGGATCTGATTTCACCAATGGTCTTATTAATGAAATATTATTCGTAAAGCTTTTCTTATCATCAATAATCACAAATGAAGCATTTGCAAAAATCCCGGATTTATCTTTAAGTGATTTCTGAGTTATGATCACTTTTGCCCCGGAGTCTTCAAACATATAACTTAGTCTTTCGGGAGGAAAAGCAGGATCCAATGGCAGATAGCAACACCCTGCTTTCAGAATGGCAAGTACAGATATAATCATTTCTGCAGAGCGTTCAATATATATTCCCACGGCATTACCAGGAACCGCTCCCAGATGAATCAAGTGGTTTGCCAGAATATTTGCCTGATCGTCAAGCTCTTTGTAAGTGACTCTTCGCAAACCTGATACTATTGCTGTTTTTGAAGGTGCCGATATAACCTGGCTTTCAAAAAAACTCTGGGCCAGACAATCAGGTACTGATACTTTTGTGCTGTTAAATCCGTCAAGTTTCTTTCTCTCCTTATCGGAGATAATTGAAATTTCAGAGATCCTTTGGCCGGGATTCTCCAGTACAACATCCAACAGATAAATGAAGTTCTCTTTTAAGCGGGCTATAGTATCCCGATCGAACAAATCTGAATTGAACTCAAGCTCACCCTCAATGCAACCATCACTCTCCCATGCGTAAAAAGTAATATCCAGCGGAGAAACAGTGTCTTTAATAAGTATTCTTTCAGGCACTATTCCTTCCAGATCAAGTGGAGGACGGGGAGTATTCTGATACGCGAAAAGAATCTGTGAAATCGGATTAACATTAAGCTTTCGTTCAGGTTGCAGGATTTCAACCAGTCTTTCAAAAGGTAAATCATTATGAGCCAGTGCATCCAGTGTTGTCAGACGAGTAGTTTGCAATAGTTCTGAAAAACTCATGGAGTCTGTAAAACGCAAACGCATGATAATTGTGTTTACGAATAACCCGATTATTTTCTCAAAAGCAGAAATGCCCCTGTTAGCGGTTGGAGCTCCTATGCATATATCGTCATCACCGGAGTATTTATTAAGAAGTAAACCAAAGGCAGCTAAAAGCGTCATAAAAGTAGTTGAATTCTCCTTTTGACTTAAAGCTCTTATCCTCGCTGAGAAGTCAGCGTTCAGTTTAAAAGCTTCCCGCCCTCCAAAACCACTCAGGGTTTTACTTCTTGCACGATCGAAAGGGAAATTGATTTCCGAAGGATGATCTTTCAGCTGTTTTTTCCAGAAAACAATCGAATCCCTGTAAGTGTCCTTAGTTACAATGCTTTTTTGCCAGTTTGCAATATCATAATACTGATATTGAAGCGGGTTGAGACTAATTTCCCTGTTGTTAAGCAGGTCATTATAAATCTGTCGTAATTCACCGGCAAAGATTCCCCATGACCAACCATCAAATACCATATGCTGAACGGTCATATGAAATACATACTCATCATCACGGATTTTCACCATATATAGCCTGTATAACGGACCCTCTTTTGTGTCAAAAAAACCTCGTGATTCCCGCGTAAAATAATCCTGTAGTTTAATCTCAGCTTCCTTTGTACTTAAGGAACTGTAATCCAGATATTTAATTGAATTTTTATATTCATGGATAATGCAATAGGGTTCACCATCCTCCGATTTAACGGAACTTCTCAGAATTGCATGCCGTTCAAATAATAATTTCAGGCTCTTTGCAAAGACCCCAACATCCAGTTTACCCTTCAACCTGTAAGTGAATGGAATATTATAGGAAGGGTTATTCCTGTCGATCTGATTCAATATCCAGAGGTGTTTCTGATCATAGCTTACAGGCAGGCGATCGTTCGCCGCAAGAACAGCAATTACAGGCTCATCTTCAGCTGATGGTATCTCCGATTCAATTTTACTGATAAGACCGCTAATTGTAGGTGTACTGAATAATGATTCCAGTGGCAGCCTGATGTGAAATTTTTCGCTGATCCGGTTTATAACCTGTGATGCCAGTAATGAATGGCCACCCAGGTAGAAAAAATCATCTTCAAGACCAATTCCACTAATTCCCAGGAGACCCTCCCATATATTAACTAATTCAATTTCACTATTTGATGATGGCGCAATATATTTATTATCCATTGTTGGACGGGAATGAAAAGTGAGAGAACTTTCACTGTGGTCATTTCTGACAGGATCCGTTACATAGGATTCTGAACCGCTAATACCCGTACTTCCTTTTACTTCGGTGAAATAGTTAAATGAGGTTACAGGATCCACCCAATGCCTTTCACTTTCAAACGGATATGCCGGCAGGGGGACACGCAATCTCTTTTCGCTCCGATAATACATGCTCCAGTCAATATTTACTCCGCAAACCCAGGCCTGGGCAACTGCTTTAAGAAAAACTGATGAATCACTTAATTTCTTTTTAGGATGTCGTAAGGTTGAAGTGATTCTTATCTTCTTACCGGCAGAATCAAACTGAGAAAGAAGAGTTGCAAGCGTAATACCAGGCCCTACTTCAATAAAACAACTGTTTCCCTTTTTTAGCAATTCATTAACACCATCTACAAAATTAACTGTTGATTTGATCTGATCTGTCCAGTATCCTGCAACAGAGAGTTCTCCCGGACCTGCCCAGGAACCAGATTTATTTGAAATTACAGGTATTTTACTTTCCCCGAACTTAACAGTCTCCAATACCTGGCTGAAAGGCTGAAGAACTGGTTCCATCATATAACTATGGAATGCATGTGATGTTTTGAGCTTTGATAAATGAATCTCTGGATAATCAACTACCAATCTGTCATATACTTCAGCAATATCCTTAAAATCACCTGATAAAACATTTATTTCAGGAGCGTTCCTTAATGATAAGTTTACTTTGTCGGATACAAAAGGAAGGACATTTTCGTATGGTAACTGAACAGAAATCATCGCTCCCGGTTTTTGTTCCTGCATAAGCTTTCCTCTCCAGGCAACAAGTTTAAGAGCGTCTTCAAATTCAAATATCCCTGAAATAGCAGCCGCGGTATATTCACCTATACTGTGGCCTATCAATGCATCAGGTCTGATACCAAAATCCCCGAGTAACCTGGCAACAGCATACTGAATAGTAAATAACAGAGGTTGCGCAACGGATGTCTGATTTATCTCCTCCTGCAATAAATCATCTGTACCATTAAGAATGTATTTCAGAATATCAAGATTAAAATTCTTTTTCAGGTAAAGGTTGGCATTATCCACAATACTCCGGAAAGCAGAAAACTCATAATACAGCTCCTCAGCCATCCCGGCGTATTGTGAACCCTGCCCGGTAAACATAAAGACAACCGAAGGATCAGATAATTCCTGCAATCCGCTGACATCAGATTGAGCCATCGGTATTGGATATTCATTTCCGGCTTTCTTTTTGTATACCAGAAGTGTACGATGTTTATAACGATTCCTGCCATTCTGAAGGGTGAAAGATATATCTGCAATATCCTGCCCGGATGTTAAAACATGGTTTGAGATATTCTGAGTAAGGGTTTTAAGAGCCCCGGAGGTTTTAGCGCTTATCGGGAGGAGATGAAACTTATCTGCCGATATTGTTTTAATTACTTCAGGATATTCTTCAAGTATACAGTGGGCATTAGTTCCGCCGATCCCGAATGAGCTGACTCCTGCTCGTCTTGGACCGTTATCTGCAGGCCAGTCAGTCAATGATGCATTGATGTAAAAAGGTGTATCGTTAAGCTTCAGTTCCGGGTTCGGATTTTTAAAATTCAATTGCGGAGGCAATTTCTTGTTCTTCAGCATCATGACAACCTTCAGAACACCGGCCACTCCGGCAGCAGCATCGAGATGCCCGATATTAGCCTTGACACTTCCAAGGGCGCAATAAAATCCATGGTCAGGAGAACTTTTGAAAATCTGGCTCAGTGCCTTAACCTCCACAGGATCGCCAAGTTTAGTACCCGTTCCATGTGTTTCAATGTATGAAACAGTATCCGGAGGTATATTTGCTTCGGCTATTGCTTTCTTAACTACAGCAATTTGTCCATTAACAGAGGGAGCCATATAACCGACTTTTCCCGAACCGTCATTATTTATGGCTGAACCCTTTATTACAGCCGATATTGTGTCACAATCCCTGATGGCATCATCAAGCCTTTTTAAAACAACTACTCCTGATCCCTCACCAAAAAGCGTTCCATCTGCTTCGCTGTCAAATGGTCTGCAATGACCATCCGGAGAAAAGATCCCTCCTGGTTCAAACATATACCCTTCGGCATGTGGGATCTGGATAAAAACGCCCCCGGCCAGTGAAATGTCACAGCTTTTGATGATCAGGCTCTGACAGGCTAAGTGTATAGCGACCAGTGATGTAGAACAAGCTGACTGAATATCAATACTTGGTCCGGTAAGATTCAGTTTATATGAAACCCTGGTGGTCAGATAATCACTGTTATTATTTATAATCGTCTGGAACTCACCTGATGATCTTAACAGTCCGGGATGCTGAAAAAGATTCTTAACAAGGTAATTATTCATGCCGCAACCTGCAAATACTCCGATTTCGCCGGGAAATTTATCAGAAGTATATCCTGAATTATCTAATGCTTCATAACATGTCTCAAGAAATACACGATGCTGCGGATCCATGAAATCAGCCTCCCTAGGCGTTATACCAAAAAATGCTGAATCAAACTTTTCAGCAGACTCAATATTACCATTAGCCAGGACATAATCTTTATTATCGATAAGAGCTTCATCAACACCCTTACCAAGCAGTTCTTCCCTGGTATAATATGACAATTTCTCTTCACCTGCAGAAATTGCGCCCCAGAATTCTTCGAGATTGGATACTCCTGAAAAGCGACCTGCCATTCCAATTACAGCAATATCATTTCCTGACGATCTTTCATTTTCTGAATTTTGAGAGCCCGATGGATAACTACTTTTTGAAATGTTAGTTCCTTCAATATATGCAGCCAGGTCTTTAACAGTAGGATACTGGAAAATATCAACAATATTTATTTCAATATCAAAAAGCTTGTGCAGCTGAATTACAATCTGAGGAATGAGCACCGAATGACCTCCTATATCAAAAAAATTGTCAGCATTACCGAAGGTTTCATTTTTCAGAACCTGCTGCCATACCGACATAACATTTATTTCAGTCTGTCCGGAACCTTTGGCCGATACAGTACCGGCATCAGAATTATTTGTTGTTCTCTTATTAAGTTCGGCGACAAGATTTTCAAGTGAAAGATACCTGTCAAGGATCATATAATAAAAGTCATTTTTATCCTTGCCTTCGAATTGTCCGCTGTTGACTTTTGTTGTTTTCTCCTCCGTGACTTCCTGATTCAGAGCTGTTCCTTCCGGATTAAAAGTAAAATCAACCGCTCTGTCAACGGGGATATCAAATGTTTGAACCTCATTATCCGTTTTTTGAATGTCTCCGAAATTCAGGAGCAGGAAATCACCGGCGGGAGTATTCTTATCAGTTTTCCTGAAATGAAGTGACAGAAAACCGGCCTTACTCAATCTGGCTTTTTCGCCTAAGAATGATATTATCAGATGCTCCACCCCTTTTCCAAGTACCCGGCAACTCAGAAGAAAAGTATCAACTGCGTAGCCTGTTAATTTATTAACAATAATAACACCAATAAGTCCATATTCGCCAAACCTGTCGGAAAGTGATACCTGATAACCTTCAAAGTTCCTGTCGTCGGAAATGTTCTTTATCTCATTTTCGGTTCTCCTCAATGTGGTGAAATTAAACTGATTGGTCCTGAATGTCAACTGTGAGATACGTGGAATGTTTTCATCCTTAAATGGGACAATTTCAATTTTCAGATTCAGTCCGGAGATAAAATCCTTATATGAATTAACTGAAGATCTGAAACTGCTTCGGACAGCTTCTTCCTTGTATTTTTCAGATCTTTTTCTGTCTTCCTCAGTTATTCTGAGCCTGTCGAAAATCCAGGAGTTTTGCAGTTGTTTAACAGAGAATCCACCTTCAGGCAACTGTATGGTAAGTACTTCAGGAGCATTGCTCCTTACCTCAGCACATTCAATAGGACTGTCATCAATAAATACAAAACTATCGAGACCAATATTTATTTCTTTTGCAAGCTGAGTAAGGTTATCAGATTTAGGGTTCCAGTTGATCCTGTGGAATGCAATATGCTCTTTTTTCAGGATCATCTGTTTGTTTATGTCAAAGACCTCAAATACATCTTCTTCCCTGTTTTTACTGCACAGGCAGATCAGGGTACCAGCGTTCATCTGATCAACCAGAAACTCCTGCAATACTATTTCAGAACGACCGATCGTTACTCCGGAAGGACCATCCTCCCCAACCACACCTGCCCATAGAGTGTTATCACAATCAACTGCAATAGCTTTATAGGGAGATTTAAATGAGGCCTGAATTTTCCTTGCTATGATTGTTGAAAGCGATATAAGGAATTTGTCAGTGTATGGAATATGGCCTGCCTCTTCTCCCAATTCTTCATAGTAATCAGTAACCTCATATGTTTTAATCAGTTCCTCTGAACTTAATGCAACAACGTTTGATCTCAGTATCAGAGAGTTTAAAATACTTTTCTCAGCTTTGTGAATCCGGGCAGAAAGTTTTGATTTCTTTAAAAATACCGGAGAGGCAGGGCAAAATGCAATGATATATTTCCCTGTCTTGTTCTCATTAAATGAGTTAGACAGAGCAGAATTGAATTCTTCTGTGTTTTTGTCAAAGTCTTTTACATTATTGTCAGAGTTTTTGTCCTTTATCCAGTCTTCAAGCCTTATCAGGAGTATATTATATCCATCTTTACTTGTGTTAAACTCACTGACAGGGTTAAGTAACTGAGAAAATACCTGATTGTAACCGGGGAATGAAATTTCCGGGGCAACTCCAATTTTATCAAACCAGAATTCCATAAACGGTTTTACCGGCTCCACAGTAAATGTACCGGTTATATTGATATGAAGAGTTGGTTTTGCAGGGATTTCAATTGGTTCTCCAGATAACCATTCCGGTTTAAAATCTGCATCTTTAATAATCAGGTCCGTAATCTGCAGGAACTCATCTTTAAATTCATTTGCCGTATCAGAATCAAAAAGATCGCTGTTATATTTTAAAGCGCAAATAAGATTTTTATCATCATCAGCTATTTCAAGCGTCAGGTCGACCTGACCTTGCTGATCAAAGATCTTATACGGTTTGATCAGCAAATCCCCCCAGGAGGTGTAAAGAGTTGTTTCAGTATCGCCAAGAAAATTTAACAGGGATCCCAGTGATTTTTTATTGAGGTAATTAAAAATCACCTGGAAAATTGGAGTTCTTGATAAATCCCTTTTTGGAGATACATTCTCAACAATAACAGGGAATGGTATTTCCTGGTTTTCAAGACTCTCGTACACCAGGGTCTTATTCTCATTCAGAAAATCGATAAATGTCTTTTCAGCTGAAATCGAACATCCCAATGGGAGCAGGTTAATGAAATATCCGAATATATTTTCAAACTCCGTTCTGGTCCTTCCTGCAGCAGGTAACCCAACAAAGAAGTCGCTTTGACGGGTTATCACGGAGACAAAAAACTCAAATGCAGATAATAGCAGAACATTAAATGTAACTCCTCTCTCCCTGGCTATTGCCCGCAGAAGATTATACCTCTCACCTTCAATCCTGAATAAAAGCGTGCTTCCCTTAAACCTGTGGATCGAAGGTCGTTTAAATTTAAGAGGGAGCTCAAGTATTTGAGGTTTCCCGGCTAACTGACTCTTCCAGTAATTTAACTGTTTGTCTCCCTTTTCGCTCTTCAAAAAATCAATCTGGTCAAATATATAGCTATCATAATCTGAATCTGAATTGATATCCTGAGGATGCTCATTGCTGACTATTGAATTGTAAATACGGATAAACTCATTCATCAGATTTCTGAGAGAAATTGCATCACATATAATATGATTGAAGTTAAAGCACAAGATAGATGTATCAGGCTTTATGACTAAAACCACCGTGAACAAAGGTCCTTGCTCAAAATTAAAAGGAGTCCTGTTTTTTTCGTGTAATAAATCTCTTATCTGCGCATCACTAAGATTTGAACCATTTATCTGTTCAATAACCGGATTGGTTTTCTCAAAAACTATCTGACAGGCCAGACTTTCACTCCCCGGGAGATCAGCAAATACAGTTCTCAGCATCTGATGTTTTTCAATCAACAATGAAAGTGTATTTTCAAGGGCATGAAAAACTATTGGATCTTTAATCTCAGCAGCCAGCGAAACATTATATGATGTGTTTTCAGGATTAACTTTATGTAAAAACCAGAGAGCCTTCTGGTTATGGGCCAGAGGCAAAACTTTTATATTTTTCGACCTGGTTTTCTCAAGAATATCCTTGAAAAAGTCTTTGTTTGACTTCAGGAATTCTATTTTTGAGGAGTCAAGCTCTTTCTCCTCAACTCTATATTTCAGCTTATCCCCAATCATCCAAAGCTCAAGATGCCTTGGAAAGGAGTAATTTAAATCTCTTTTCATAATTCACCCTCCAACAAATTACTATCTGTTTTATTTACCAGACGATCGGATGTTAAGGATTTGAATGATTCAGGATTACTTAAGATGTTTCTGATTATATCGCTAATTGATGAATTCTGGAGAATGTCAGAGATACTTACAACGGTATTAAAATCCGATTTAACAAGACTGCTTAACTCAGCAGCAGCGATAGAATCTATGTCAATATCATTTAATTTTGCATCAGGGTCAGGATCGAGGTCCTTGTTTTCGATAATCTCCCTGACCTTATTGATAAAGAATATACGCAATGCCGATTCCTGTTGGGTGGTGGTCATCCCTTCCAAATTATCAGGTACCATTGACCGGCTGTCAGAAATTGTAAACTTCTCCTCCCGTGGATTATGATTCCGTATTCCTTTTGTTGTACTTTTTTCTCCACTTACAACAAAGAGCTGTCTGAAAATAGCGTGATCAGGATGTTGCAACATTTTATACCAGCTCTCTATTAAAGATTCCAGTACCTCCTTTTTCAAGAATCCTTCTCTCACAAGACTTTTGGAAATATTGACATTTTCAGCTTTCAAAAATGGTTTATCTCCTTCCATCCCGCTATGCACACAAATAACTTCAATATCGATATTCTCAAAGTTCCCATTTTTTAATAATGCAGGTAATTGTCTCGCTATTAATGGATTCCCTCCTTCGCTAAATCTCGATTCAATATATGCGTTATACATTTTATCCAATTCGGCGATTGGAGGATGAGTTATCAGATGGTAAGCAAAATCATTACTTACAATAACAAAACGTCCTCCCGGTTTTAGTATTCTTATCACTTCAGTAATAGCTTTTTCAGGATTCTTCAGGTGCTCCAGAACAAGCCTGGCTATAGCAAAATCAAAATAGTTGTCAGGCAGGTGAGTGTCATATATTGAAGCATTTATTACTTCAAATAATTTCCTGCCATTTTCAGAAGCGTTCTTTGTTAATTGTTCAACCAGATGGGGGTCTATTTCAACTGCAGTAGCTATACAATCAGGCAAATCCCTGACAATATTAGCCAGAAGAAATCCAGGGCCGCTTCCACATTCAACAATCATCATCCCGTCTTTAAGACCCATTTTCCTGTACAGCGCAAACTCTTTCCGATAAAACAAGTCAACCTGAAACTTCAGCCTTGTTATTTCAGACTCCATATTCTCTGTGAAACTTTCAAGTTTATAGGAGCCGTCTGGTTTATATGTATTTGCAATGTTCATTTTTTCATTGTTTTATAATCTTTTGAATATAAGTCCCATCAGACGTGATCAGTTTGATAAAATAGATTCCGGGGCTCAATCCGGCTATATTTAATATTTTTTGGTTCTGTGATCTTATTACTTTTATCCCATTTGTATTAACTAATTCAACAGATAAATTACCTGTAACATCGATATCTATTATTATTTCGTCTTTCGCAGGATTTGGAAATACTGATATTTTCTTAATGATGGCCGCAGAATTAACAGTTGTTACACAAGGTGTTAAAAGATGTGTTAAAAAGAAACTGTTATATAAAGTTGTTCTTTCTGTTGCTCTGAAATATGCAGTACTGTGACCCTGCCCTGCTGCTATAATAAAATCATCAGCCGGTATATTGGCGGATGAAAGTGCACTATTTAACAGAGTGCTTTGATAAGGGGGAACAACACAGTCCTCTGCACCATGAATTATGAAAAATCTGGCATCGTCGGGAGTGATATATGTGATTGGGTTTGCTGTACTTACAAGTTCCGGATGGGTATGCAGATAGTCAACGCCAAGCAGGTTTGTTTCAAATGAGCTGTAGTTATGTATGAGCCCATTGGTTCCGCATGAAGAAGGGTAGTAACCATCCTCTTTTAAAAAGTCAGTAGGTCCGTACAGGTCAACCACTGCCTTTACACGGCTTGTTTGATTCCTCGACCCCTGATGGAATCCTTCCAGTGCTTTTACTCCGGCACTTGTACCAACCATTGAAGCTAAGTGACCACCTGCCGATTCCCCCATTACACCAAAATTACAGGTGTCTATATTATATAAAGCAGAGTTAGCTTTAAGAAATCTGATTGCGGTTTTACAGTCTTCAATTTGTGCAGGCCAGATTGAATCTCCTGATAACCTGTAATTAATGTCAGCACAAATAAAACCACTATAAAAACTTTGCTGGAAAAAGGGAACATTAACAGGACCTTTGCTGCCCGATGACCAGCCACCTCCATGAATATATACAATTACGGGGGCAGGTGAAGTTAGTCCCGGGGGAATGTATATATCCATACTCTGGTTCACATTATTGTTCCCCGCATAGTAAACATTACTATATACCGGAGATAATACCTGTTGTGAATAGGATATAGTAATTACTGACAAGCAAACAATTGATAAAAGCAACGATTTAAAATACATTTGAGTTCTATCAGTTATCTTTGACAAAAGATCACTCACTGATGTTAAAGAGAAAGAAGTTGCTGTTTACAACTATGCTTCTGTTGATTGTAGTGACAGGCATGGTTTCACTTCCCATTATTTATTCGATTTCCAGTCGTCTTTCCAAAACAAACAGAGTTGAGGCCAATATTCTTATCGTGGAGGGCTGGCTGCCTCCTTATGCAATTAAACTGGCTTATGATGAGTTTATTAAGAGTAATTATAAACATGTTATTACAACAGGAATAAGAATTTCAGGATATTACGAGGTTTCCATGAATGGATACCTGGTTTTTCATATTAAGGACAAACTGAATGATATTGACAATTTCAGTTCACACGCTGAATTAGCGAGAAAAATTTTAGTATCAGCAGGACTGGATTCATCGCTGGTTTTTGCTATTCCCGGAAAGAAAGTCAGGCTGAACAGAACTCTTTCAAGCGCATTGGCATTCCGCGACTGGCTAAAAACATCAGATATTGAAGTGGTAGGAATCAATATTGTTACTATGGGTACTCATGCCCGGCGAACCTGGATGACTTACAACAAAATACTTGATAAAAACTATAATATCGGAATTATTTCACTGCCAGATTATAGAGAACGATCTTCATGGAAATATAAAGTTCTAAAAACCCTTCGGGAATCGGCAGGCCTGGTTTACTATTGGTTTTTGCTTCTGCCATACTAACCTTACAAATCAAATTAAAGCTTTCTTCGGCAACCTCAGCTACTATTGCTTTATTGGTCATATTTAAATAATATTAAAATCAATCCTCTGGTTCAACCTTCTCTCTTTTAATAAGAAATTAGGTGCTACAGGTTTTGACCCGCCAAATCCTTTCGCCACAAGTCTGCCTGCATTTACGCCCCTGCTAACAAGATAGTTAACTATTACTCTGGAACGTTTTTGTGTTAATGCAAGATTATTTTCTGCAGAGCCGGTATTATCTGTGTTAACACTAACTTCAAGCTTTATGGAAGGGTATTTGGTCATTAACTTCACTATCTGGTCAAGCATAATATATGCAACTGATGTCAGCATGTCTGAACTATCGAAGTAAGTATCAGCGGAGGTACCATTATTCTTAATAAGATTATACAGTTCTATTTCAGAAGGCTCCTTAAGCACAAGGGTCCTTATCTTCACATCTTTAAATCCAAGAGCAAGCATTTCCGAGTATGCAGGGTATGCTGCCATCAGGTTCATCTGCCTGCCAGTGCAGTAACTATAAAAACCGTTATTCAGGTCCTCAGTTTCTTTAATTACATACTTCTGAGGTACTCTGTTTAAGCTACTGCTTTTAAGATCAACCTTATTTTCCGATTCCAATAGCTCAAGAGTGAATACTACATCCTGCTTGATTTCAGACTCTGCAGAGTATTCAGTTTTTATAATTGCGTTTTCATAATTCTTAATATCAATGACTGAAGCTTTGAATGAAGCACGCTTAACCATTGTATCTGTTTTTTCCTGAAGATCAGTCACTATCAGGATTTTCTTTGAGATTCCTGTCTGGTGAAACTCCCCATTCGAGGTCGACTTTAATTTTAATCCAAGGTTTACTGAATAGACACCGCTTTTCTCATATGAATGTTTAGCCGTTCCACCGGAAGCCCTCTTCCCGTCTCCGAAATCCCATGATTGATTTATAACCTCAAATCCGGGCAGGAATGACTTCGTGGCATCGAATTCAATAACATCTCCTTTAACAGCAACATCATGAGATTTAATATAAGCTTGTTCAACATCCTTTATATCCAGACTATATAACAGTTTGACAAAGAACAGGTTTCCTGTTTTTCTGTCAATAATATCAAGCCTTACAATATAATTTCCAGGACCGTTGTAGCAATGATTAACAGCTGCTTTGTCTGATGATTTTCCATCTCCGAAGGACCATCTGAACTTAAGATAAGTTGTATCAACAGCTATTGATCCGCTGTCATTAAACCGGAAACAATACTGGTTCTCCCTTTGCAAACTGCTATAGAAGATCTGAGGAAAATTGGTTTTGAAATTATATATATCCAGTGAATTATTACGGTTTGATGAGAAATACCCCTTACTCATCAGAGGGTCAGAAATCAATCCGAAATCATCATAAGGTGAATTAACAGGAGGGCTTATATGAACAGGGGTGAGCCATGCCGTATCGGAAAATCGCGAAAAGAAAATGTCTTTGCCTCCAAGACCCGGAAGTCCGTCAGATGAAAAGAACAGTTCTCCTGAAAGATTAATAAACGGATATGATTCATTCCCGGTGGAATTTATTTCTTTACCCATATTTACAGGATCTTTCCAGTAGCCATTTTCAAACTGACAATAGTACAGATCGGATCCTCCATAGCCTCCCGGTTTATCAGAAGCAAAATACAATATTCTCCCATCCGGGGAAAGACATGGAGTTGTAATATTATACCATTCATTGTTTAATCTGAATTCCCTGATCTTAACCCATTCTTTGCCTGCTAGTTGGGCTGAAAAAATTCCAAGTTTATTTCTTGGACCTGATACCTCCTTTTGTTTCAGATTATCGTTAATATTTCGTGAATAAAAGATAGTATCTCTATTTCTGTTAAATGTTACCGGGCCATCATTAAGTTTTGTCGTGAGGTTCTTTGAGAACAGCTTTTCATCGGACTTTCCCGATTTATAAGTTGTATCAACAAAATATATCCTGAAGAATCCTTTGTCATCTGAATCAGTATAATTAAGAACCAAACCTGAATTCCGGTTTGTACAAAATACAATCCCGTTTTTATAATAAACAGGTGCATACTCATCATATTTATCAGTGCTGAAAGGCGATAATGTAACAGTATAAGCTTCTTTCTGACAATAGAGATCATGCATAAGTAAAATTGATATAAACACGACTGATCCCAGCCTGAATTTCATAATAAACTGATAGCTTAAAAGATAAGAGGATTCACGACAGCAATCTTGTAGCGAAATTCATATCTGACCATTATTTCGTGCGATCCGTTACTATATTGTCCCAGGCTGCCAAAATCAAAATCATATGAATAGGCTAATTTGAGCTGATTATTTATTGCGAATTGAAGCAATCCTGCCACTGAGCGGTTATTCCTGTAAGAAGCACCAACCCATATGCGATCGTACATAATGAAATGAGCATTAATATCATACAGCATCCTCTCTTCCGGAGAAAACGTAAGGAGGGTTGAAGGCAAGAGCTTTAATTCCGGAGCGAGACTGATTAAATACCCGGTATTAAACAGATAGTAAAACTGACCAGGATCAAAATTCACTGCATACCTGTTTTTATCATAATTAAATGTATAATTTGATAGTCTTGGTATGGAAAATCCGGCAAAATAATTTCTTTTGGAATAAAAAACTCCGAAACTAAAATCAGGGACAACAAATACCTGGGAATTGACAAGGTAATTCTCATCTCCCTGATCAATGACAGTAAGTTCAGACCATGCTGTATTTGTTGTTAGAATCCCTGCACCAAGACCAAACGCCAGATTACCATCACCCATACTGATTCTGTATGCATAGTTTGACATAAACCGCGTTTCTTTTGTAACACCGATTTTATCATTGCTGATAATGAGCCCCAGTCCCAGTTTTGAACCGAGAAGAGGTGCATCGAGAGCCAATGTAGCTGTTTCAGGTGCTCCGGGAATGCCTACCCATTGACGTCGGTAAAACGCAGCTATGTTCAAAGCTCCTCTGTTACCGGCAAAAGCAGGATTGATAGAAAGTTGATTAAGAACATACTGGTTCGTCACCGGTAACAATTGTCCAAATAAAGCTGAGAAAGAAACAGAGAGTAGAAAAAGTATCTTAATAATTATCTTCATTTCACCTTCGTATTACAATAAAACCATTAACAGATTTGCCATTTCCCGGTTTTAAAACATAAAAATAAGTATCGCCACGCAATGGATTTCCGTTAAAGTCAACTCCATCCCATAAATTGTCATAATCCTCATTTTTAAAAACCTGTACTCCTCTTCTGTCAAAAACTACCAGTTCAGTTCTTCCCATGGATTCCAGACCTCTTAATATAAAATAATCATTATTGCCATCCATGTTAGGTGTAATCAAAGTCTGGATCTGCATGTCACGTACTATGAAACTGACTGTATCATAAGCATCAGAACAAATTCCATTGCTTACTGTCCAGAGAAAAATATTCTCATTCATTGAAAGTTTGTTTACAGTAGTATTAGCATCGTTGTTATTCAAAAAGTCACCGGTACCGGAAATTACCGACCATGTACCGGTATCATTCTGATGAGTAAGCTGAGCTTCCATAGTTGCTGTGAACTGGTTGTCGAGGATCTTATCTGGTCCTGCATCAGCAACGGGTATCTGATTTAC
>Ga0154553_1056_pt1 | contig 38312 bp, 31 predicted proteins | sample RifGroF2_FD_105696 | JGI IMG/M metagenome (GOLD analysis project Ga0154553, IMG submission 105696) | Bacteroidetes bacterium GWF2_41_9 | reverse complement strand
TTTGTTAATAGGCTGTCAGTTTTATATTTCTTCGTGCGTTGCCCCTAGCCAGAAGGCGATTTGTTCAGCCAGATCCAAGATTTTTTGTAAATTTAATGTATTGGAAAATTTTAAATCTGAGTGAAGAACTATCAACTTATACCGGTACAAAAAAATGAAAAAGATGAGTCTGTTTACAGTTGTTTTACTTTGTATTTCAATATTTACTTTAGCCGGCCAGACAGAAACCCTGGAAAAATTTGGTCCGAAAAATAAGATCAATGCCGGAGTTAATATTCATTTTACAACCGGTCATGAGAAAGACCTTGATATGATTGCCAAAGCCGGATTTAAATTTATCCGGATGGATTTTGCCTGGCAGAATACCGAGCGTGCTAAGGGTGTTTATGACTGGTCAGCCTATGAGGAGCTGACAGCAAATCTTACAAAGCGCGGAATAAGGGCTCTCTACATCCTCGATTATTCAAATGCTCTCTATGAAGACCAGGTTGAATCAAAGGATCCTATTTCCGGGAAGATTCAGAAAGGAATTGCTGCTCCCCGGAAACCGGAAAGTGTTGAAGCATTTGCAAAATGGGCATCTGAAGCTGTTAAGCATTTCAGAGGCAGCAACATAATCTGGGAAATCTGGAATGAGCCCAATATCTTCTTCTGGCGACCTGCGCCTGATGTGGAAAATTATAATAAGCTTGCACTGGCTACCTGCAAGGCAATAAAATCAGCTGTTCCGGAAGCAATAGTCATCGGTCCGGCAACATCCCAGCTTCCCCTGCCGTTTATTGAGTCGTTTCTTGAATCAGGGGTTATGCAATATATTGATGCTGTAAGTGTTCACCCTTACAGGAGATATTCCATGTCTCCCGAAACTGCCATTGATGACTATAAAAAAGTTGATGAATTAATTAAGAAATTTACACCTGAGGGGAAACCTTCAATACCCATCATTAGCGGGGAATGGGGATATAACACTTCCACCAGGGGTGTTTCACCTGAAACCCAGGCTGCATATATTGTAAGGATGCAACTGTCAAATATAATGTACGGTATCCCTTTGTCAATCTGGTATGACTGGAAAAATGATGGCCCCGATCCTGATGAATGGGAGCATAACTTCGGGACTGTTACTACTGACCTGAAGCCAAAACCCGCCTATATCGCCATAAAAACACTGAATGAACAACTTGGAGAGTTTACTTTTATAAAAAGGATAGAGATCAAAAATCCTAATGATTTTGTGCTGCTTTTCCGGGATAATAATGGTGTAAGCAAAATTGCAGCATGGACAACAGAGGTGCCTCATAGTATACTTGTTGAAGAGATTAAAGTTAAGGCAACAACCCTGGCAGGTTCAGACTGGTCGGGAAATACTGTTCAGGTTAAGACAGATAAGGACAGACTGCATTTAGACCTGAATAATTATCCGGTTTATACCATACTTCCATAAGGATGGCAAGAATACTCACTAAATATTGCTGACTCTTTTGAGAATCTATTCCAGGTTAATCAGATATTTATACAATTCACTTTTTGTTGAAAGGATAACTGTTGTAGTACTATCGAATGTCTGCTCAAATGTCTCCATTGACTTAACGAAGCTATAGAGGTTTCTTGAAGCGGCTGACTGGTTGTAAGCTCCCGCATATATGGCAGTAGCCCTGGCATCGGCCTTGCCCATTATCTCTTCAGCCTGGCGGAATGCCACTGACTGGATAGTTTTCAGGTCTCTCTCTTTTTCCCCGTTGATCTTTGAGGCTTCACCCTGACCTTCGGCCCTGAATTTATCAGCAATACGGTAACGTTCGCTTTTCATTCGCTCATATACCTGGGTGCGGACATCCTCAACATAGTTTATGCGCTTGACCCGGAAATCCAGTAAGGCAATACCAAGATCTTTCACTTTGTTATTTGCCGATTCAAGGATCATATCCTGGATCTTTTCCCGTCCAACCATAATATTCATCAGTGTATCACCCACTTCCTCTCCAATTGAACCTGATGGGATCGGCACCCTGTTGCTTGTACGCACGATCTCCTCAAGGTTGTGATTTGCAATATAGTCGCGTGTTTCACCATCAAGGATGTCGTCAAGCCGCGATTGTGCACCCCTTTCATTTGTCAGACGTTTGAAAAACTGCAGAGGATCAACGATCTGCCAGCGGGCATAGCAATCGACAAAGATGAATTTCTTATCCTTGGTTGGCACCTGGTTTGGATCTCCATCCCATGCCAGATACCTCTTTTCAAAATAATTTGTCTTCTGTACAAAGGGCATTTTTAATTTTAAACCCGGGGTGACCTTGGCTTCACCTATCGGTTTTCCAAATTGTGTAATAACAACCTGTTCGGTCTCTTTCACTATATAGGTACTCTGTACAATCAGAATGATGGCTGTTATAATTAAAACCAGCTGTATTATTAATTTTTGACTCATGAGTTCTTTCGTATTATTATTGTCCTTTAAGTTGCATCTGAAGGAGGGGTAGCACATTATTCCCTTTCTCATCAGTGATTATCTTATGGCCCAGTTTTGGGATTGCAGAATTCATCGTTTCGAGATATATCCTGCGCTTGGTTACCTCCGGAGCTTTTACATACTCGTTGTACAAAGCTGAAAACCTTGTAGCCTCACCCATAGCATTATTTACACGCTGTGTTGCATAGCCTTCAGCTTTCTGAATAGTTTCCTCCGCTTGTCCGCTTGCTTTTGGGATGACCTTATTATACTCAGATTTCGCCTGGTTGATAAGTGTTTCTTTTTCCTGCTGCGCCTGGTTTACCGCGTTAAATGCATCCTTCACCGGGTCGGGAGGATTAACGTCCTGCAATACCACCTGCTCAATTTTTATACCCAGCGAATACTCATTGCTTACTTCCTGGATCTCCTCAAAAACCTGTGTTGCCACTTCAGTTCTTCCAACCGTTAAAACCTCATTTACGGTACGGTTACCGACAATTTTACGCATTGCAGCTTCAGATATATCGCGAAGGGAGCCTACAGGGTCCCTTACTTTGAACAGGAAGCTGTAAGGATCATCAACACGGTATTGTACAACCCACTCCACATCAGCAAGGTTGAGATCGCCGGTGAGCATTAATGACTCATCGGTAGTGCCCGACTTGGTAAATTTTGACTGAACACCGGCACTGAGGGTGCGAAATCCAAATTCTTCCTTTTGTTGTCTTTCCACCGGAACCCTTACTATACTTTCCACTAAAGGCATCTTGAAGTTAAGTCCGGGTTCCACCTCACGGACATATTTCCCGAAACGGGTTATTACGCCGACCTCTTCGGGTCCTACCTGGAAGAAAGATATCCAGAAAAAGACTATCATCGCAATGATAACAAGATACTTCCAGAGGTTTGGAAGAATTTTCTTCCATTCAGGTGGCAGATCGAGCATATCGATTATACTATTAGCCATGTATATAAGTTTTAAATTATTTTCAAATATAGGCATAATGTGCGAGCAAACAGACCTGAATGACTATATAATCAATAATTTGTATCTTTGTCAGAAACAGTTTAAAATCAGCAATTATGAAAGCAATACTCAACCTGTTTGCAATTTTTATTTTTACCTCTTTTACTTTAACCGGTCAGCAAGGTTTGGCAATCGGGGATAAAGCGCCTGAATTTGTAGCCCTTGCTGATGATGGATCAACATGGGATATCAGTAATTTCCTTGGTAAGAATTACATTGTGGTTTACTTTTATCCGGCCGCTATGACCGGAGGATGTACCAAACAGGCCTGTTCTTACCGTGACCACAGGGAAGATCTGCAAGCAGCAGGTATTCAGGTTGTTGGCATTAGCGGAGACAAAGTTGAAAGTCTCAGACTTTTCAAAAAGGCTGAAAACCTCAATTTCACTCTTTTATCTGATGAGAAAGGCGTTATTGCAAAAGCATTTGGGGTTCCTGTTGGCGAAGGCGGAGCTATAAAACGTACGGTTGAAGGAGCTGAACATGAACTTGTACGTGATATAACTACAAAAAGATGGACTTATATTATAGGGAAAGACAAAAAGATCATTTATAAAAACGAGTCAGTCAATGCAGAAAAAGATACCGGGGAGGTACTGAATTTTATTAAGCTTCAGGCTTCGAAGTAGGAATCAAATTCCGGTAATCTCGCAACAGGTTTACCACTTCAGATTTTTAAGTCTTGCCATCGCTTCAAGAACATTCTCATGGGTGGCGAAAGAAGAAAATCTGAAGTATCCTTCTCCGGCGGGGCCAAAGCCTGATCCCGGAGTACCCACAACATGGGCTTCATTCAACAGTTTGTCAAACAGGTCCCAGGAGCTGATGCCACGACCTGAGTTAAACCACACATACGGGGCATTCGTCCCTCCGAAAACCTGAAAGCCCATTTGGGTAAGGTTTTCACGAAGTATCCTCGCATTGTTCATGTAGTAACTGATAGTGGATTTCGATTCTTCTTTACCCTCAGGGGAGTAGATAGCGGCAGCGGCTTTCTGCACGGGGTATGATACTCCGTTGAATTTGGTAGTATGTCTTCTGAACCACAGAGGGTACAGTGGTTTTTCTGATCCATCGGGAGCTGAAGCAACAAGGCTTTTTGGAATAACAGTATAGGCGCACCGGGTCCCCGTAAATCCTGCCGTTTTTGAAAAGCTTCGGAATTCGATGGCCACCTCCCTGGCACCTTCAATTTCATAAATGGAGTGAGGAATTTCAGGGTCAGAAATGTAAGCTTCATATGCAGAATCGTAAAGAATGACGGCTTTATTTCTTTTCGCATAATCGACCCATTTTTTCAACTCCTGTTTCGTGGCTGTGGTGCCGGTCGGGTTGTTGGGATAACAAAGAAAGATAATGTCAACCTTATTTTCCGGCAATTCCGGGATGAATCCGTTTTCGGCATTACAGGGCAGGTATACCAGTCCGTCATAATATCCGTTTCCCAGTTTCTCACCGGTACGTCCTGCCATAACGCTGGTATCGACATACACCGGATATGCAGGATCCTGAATAGCGATGATATTATTTTGTCCGAAAATCTCGAGGATATTTCCTGTATCGCATTTGGAACCATCCGAAACAAAGATCTCATCGGCATGAATATCAGCTCCACGCTCCTTATAATCGTTCTTTGCAATGGCCTCGCGCAGAAAATCATAGCCTTGTTCCGGACCGTATCCTTTAAAAGTTCCGGCTTTCGACATCTCTTCAACTCCCTCATGAAAAGCACGGATGACAGCCGGAGTAAGCGGTTGTGTGACATCACCAATTCCCATTCTTACTATATCGGCCTGAGGATGTTCTTTCTGAAATTCACGGACCCGCCGGCCAATTTCAGGAAAAAGATAGCCAGCCTGAAGTTTAAAGTAATTTTCGTTTATCTGCGCCATTTTTCTATTTTTGTCGCAAATATATTAAAGTTATCAATCACTCTTTAACAATGAATTTCATTTATTCCAAAGTAAGCCACGAAAAGAAATTTTTTGGCAACACCGATCCTGTTCAGCTGACTGAGAAATACGGAACACCCATTTATGTCTACAATGAAAATATCCTCAGGGAACGCTGCCGCGACATGAAGGGACTTATATCCTATAAAAACTTCTCGGTAAATTTTTCACCCAAGGCAAACGGTAACCTGGAATTAATTAAGATCATCAGGAGTGAAGGATTACGGGTTGATGCCATGTCGCCAGGCGAAATATATGTAAATCTTCTGGCCGGGTATAAACCGGAAGAAATATTATACATCAGCAACAATGTCAGTGAGGAAGAATTTCTCTATGCTATTCATGCCGGAGTAAAAATTTCAGTTGACTCCGTTTCACAGCTTGAATTATTCGGAAGGATCAACCCGGGGGGCATGGTAGCTTTCAGACTGAATCCTGGTGTCGGAGCCGGTCATCATGAAAAGGTGGTGACAGCAGGGCAAAAAACCAAGTTTGGTATAGAAGTGAGCAGTATAGGTGAGGTAAAAAGAGTTGCCGAGGAATATAACCTCAGTATAACCGGCATAAACCAGCACATTGGTTCACTTTTTATGGAAGGCGATGCCTATCTGAAAAGTACCGGAAATATACTCTCTGTTGCTAAACAGTTTGACAATCTTGAGTTTATAGATCTGGGCGGCGGATTTGGAATTCCATACAGGAAGCAGGCCAATCAACCCAGGCTCAACCTTAAAGAGCTGGGAGATAAACTTTCGGCGGTAATTCGTTCCTTTGTTGATGAGTATGGAAAGGAGATTGAATTCAAAATAGAACCGGGACGTTATATAGTTGCCGAATCAGGTATACTTCTCGGGAAGGTAAATGCAGTTAAAAAGAATTTCAAAACAAAGTTTATCGGTACCGATCTTGGCTTTAATGTGCTGGTACGTCCTGTTATGTATGATTCGCATCACGATATTGAAATATACAGGAAATCGGGAACTCCTTCGCTTAAAGAGGAGCCGGTGACTATAGTGGGCAATATATGTGAAACAGGCGACATTATAGCGAAGGAGAGACATCTTCCCGAGATCTTTGAGAATGATATTCTGGGAGTACTCGACAGCGGTGCATATGGATATTCAATGAGTTCGAACTATAACAACCGTCTCCGACCGGCCGAAGTGCTGATTCAGGAAAATGGTAAGCCACGGATCATACGCAAAAGAGACACTCTCGACGATCTTGTCAGAAATTTTATACTTTAATAATCCTTTTCAATTTATAGAAGATGGAAAGAAACAGCTTTGTAAAGATGCACGGACTGGGCAATGAATATATTGTTCTGGATAGTACAAATATTGATTTCCGGCTCACAAAGCAGGCCATCAGGCGTTTGTGCAATATCCATTTCGGGATAGGCTCCGATGGCATAGTAATGAAGGTACCATCGGCAAAAGCCGATTTTGGTTTCAGAGTCTATAACCCCGATGGCTCTGAAGCGGAGAAGAGCGGAAACGGACTACGGATTTTCTGCAAGTACCTGTATGATTACGGGTATACAAAGAGCCGGCAGTTTTCTGTGGAAACACTCACTGATATTGTATACGCTGATATAGTGAAGGAAGAAAAAGGCAAAGCAATGCTGATAATGGTTGAGATGGGAAAAGCAATTTTTACATCAGGGGATTTCCCGGTTGGTCCGGATAAACAGGAATTCATTGCACAGAAGATTATGGCAGGAGACAGGGAGTATGAAGTGAATTGTGTATCGGTAGGTAATCCTCATTGTGTTGTTATTAAACAGGATCTGGACGAAGAAGAGGTAAGGAAATACGGTCCGTTACTTGAAAACCATCCATTGTTTCCCAACCGCATTAATGTGCAGTTTGCCAAAGTACTTTCCGATCATGATGCCCAGATCCTTATATGGGAGAGGGGAGCCGGTTATACACTGGCTTCCGGAAGTTCATCATGTGCAGCATCCTCCGTTCTTGTTAAAAGAGGTCTGATAAAAGGGGACCTTACAATGCATATGCAGGGAGGCATATTGAAAATTCAGATTGATCCTGAATGGAATATCCGAATGACCGGTGAAGTGAGGGAGATCGTAAGGGGAGTTCTTGGCAATGAACTGCTGGAAGATTTAAGCAAGTCTTTTGCCTGCTGAATTATCTGCATTATTTAAGAATTTTTTATTCAGGAGAATTCATCATGTGGATAACTTTTGTTAAGGCTATAGGTTCATAACTATTTTCTTATTCTTTTTACAGAATTGATTAATGTATAGGAGATTGTGGCACCAATCTCAAATTGGTTAATTTTCATTTTCTGATCAATATAGAAGTAATCATCTCTTAGCACTGGAATATTATCGCTGTTTTCAGGAGATGTGAAGCTGCTAAATGAACCTATATATCTTGCATCGATGAAGAATCTGAGATTTTTTAATTTATACCCGATGCCGACACCTGTGTTCCACTGCCCCACTGTGGTATTCTTTATTGGCAGCGCATTAAAGTCATCCATATTTCCTTCGAAATCAGCATCTATGCCTGTTGTAGCAATATCATTTTTTGTATAATTAATTGAAACATTCCCTCTTGCTTTATATAGAAAGAGTACACCTACTCCTCCTGAGGCATATGCAAGGATATTTTTGTTTAAATAAAAATATTTCTTCAGATAAAATGGGAGTTCAAGAAAATAATCATTTTCATTGTAAGTAAGCTCAAAACTCGGATCTTCAGTAAAATTCCGTGTATAAGTTGACCAGAAGACCATCAAGTCCCCGCTTACCGAGATCCCATCTGTAAATTCATATTCGGCAACTCCGTAATAAGTAAACCAGTATCCAGATTCATTTAAAGGTTTACTATAATCTATTCCTTCAAGTACAGAATATACTTTGACGGTTTCATGTCTGAGCCAGTTTGCTACATTCTTTGCTCCGATTGTGAATAGTGGATGTATTTTATACTTCTTAACCATACGATTAAATAACTCAGGATTTTCTGCTTCCCTGAGCTCGTAATGAGGGTAGTTTGTCAGCAGGAGATTTACCGTCGATTCGGCTTTTTCCTTTTCTCCAGTCTCAATATAACATTTTGCAAGGAGTTCAAGAGCTTGTTCCTTCTCCTTTCTTGAGAATTTGCATGAAATCAGTGCTCTTTCAAGTATTTCTATGCAATCAATGAAACTGCCTCCCTGATATGATGTATTAGCGTTACTAAGTCTTTCAGAACAATCCTTGTCAGACCAGGTTTCCGAGTTGTTCATCTGTGCAACTGCCATCAGAGAATACCCAAGAAAGAATAATATTATAACTAGTTTCTTCATTCTGTATTTTATCCATTTATGGATTCTTCCCGCATGTTTCTTCATATGGAACCTCCTGACCTACATTATCTTTCCATTCTGAATCTGTCATATCTTTCTTTACCAGTTTACAGATTAGTGAAACAAGTTTTTGAGAGGAGGTTTCCCAAATCCTTATACTCTTATCCGACATACCAGCAACAAGTTTATTATCATGTGTGAACCAAACAGATCGGGCTCTCAGGTTAAGGTTTTCTATACTAATTGCTCCTCCTACACTATTCAACAGGTCAAAGAATTTATGGTAATTATATAGCCTGATGACTTTATCCCATGCTGCTGTTGCCACAAGCGAGCAATCATCATTGAAAATAAGTAAGTTGATACCCGTGGTTTGTGCTGCAAACCTTGAATAGAGATAAGGCTTATTCTTCAGCTTGAATAAAAGTATATTTCCGTTTGAACATCCAGCCAATAAAGAATTTTCATTCTTATTCCATGCTAAGCATAGAGGTTTTTCTATTTCTGAAGAAAACAATAATTCGCTTGTTGAGTTCCGTAGGTTCCATAGAAAAATGGAGCCATCATCATGAACCGATATAACACTGTCGTTGCCACAAAGCGTTAAAGATTTAACTGAAGAAGGAGCTTTAATAGTATTTATTGAAATTATCTCATTCGCACCAGTATCCCAGATTATTATGAGACTGTCCGTGCCACCAGTTATCAGATGATTCCTGTTATTGTTCCAGATAGCGGCACTAATGGTCTTAGTATGGCCATGAAGCTCTGAAATCGCAATTTCATTCTTAGACAAGGTTTCTAATATTAGTCCTTTGTTTTCATAGTTCAAGGACATCTTTCTTCCATCCGGACTTAAGCTGATAAAATCCACAAAATCAATTATAGGGTTCTTATAAAGGATTTTAGAAATTCCATTATTATTCCACTGCAAAATATTGCCGTCCATATCAGCGGTTAAGAGGCCGGTTTCATTTTCAGCAAAGCTCCATATCTCAGAGGGAGTTCCCATGAATACTGAATGCTTTGAACTGTCGAGCTTTGAAAAAGCTTTATTAAGTGCTTCCCAAATTACCGGATCATCAGATGGTCCATCGTTGTTTCTGTTAAAGTTAAAAGCCTGAACTGCAAGAAGTCCCATTAATTCAGGATTCTTCTCCATAGAAAGTGATTTCAGAGCAAGATTTTGTGCAGTTGAAATAAGGCTAAGTCGTTTTGCTTTTTCCTCAGCTGATTGTGCCAGGATTCTCTGTTCATCAGCAAACTGTTTTTCCTGTTCGGCTTTTCTGGCTTGCTCTCCTGCAATTACAGACAGTTGCTCAGCCCTGGTTTTCTGTTGCAGCGCATTCTTACTTGCTACAAGAGCTTCCTTACTGGCAATCTCCGATTGATTTTTTGCGGTGAGAGCTAACTTTTCATTCTCCTCAGCTTTCTGACGTGAAACTATAGCTTCCTGTTTTGCTACATCAGCTTCCTCTTTTGCTGCGATTGCTGTATTTTTCTGATTTTCTGCGATCTGTTGCTGGATAATGGCATTGGATCTTTCTTTTATAGCCCAAATCGTAAAGAATGAAAGTATTAAAATGATACCAGAAGCAACTGCAATTACTATATTTTGTTTTCTTCTTCTGGCTTTATGTATCTCCTGCTTACTTTGGGCAATGAATTTAAGATTTTTTTCATTTAAGAATAACTTATCTTCGTAAGGTGCTATGTACTTCAGATCTTCCTCTGAGAGAACAAGATGTCTCTTTTCATAGTTTAAATAAGCACTTTCGATAAAATATTTAACTTCCAGAAGTTCCTTTTCAATGAGAGTTATTTTTTCAAAAATCTTAGACGCAAGAGAATCATGGCGAAGCTCATATCTGTCATTCTCATCTTTATCTCGAAGAATTCTTAAACGGACAAATTTCTGTATCAGCCTTTTAACAGTTTCATTGTCAATCTTTTTTCCGAAAGTTCCTGAATAATCAATAACCTCTTCTTCTGTTATTTGATGTTTAGTTCCCTTAACCGAAATGAAAGATTTTAGAATAATCAATCCGGTTTCAGGATCATCAAGCTGAGAAACCTGCTCTTCGAGGAATGTACCGAGTATATCTTTGACATCTCCGGTTTTTGCCAGGAGATCCAGTGTCATTCTCCTTGCTGATTGACCTTCATTCTCCCCTAGTCTCATGATCTTATCAAGGAATATCTGGAGCCACGTCAACTCAACGTCAGTTGTTTCGGGATTAAGTTTTTCTAGAAGAGCGCTTGCAAATTCATCATCAACTTCAATATTATGTACTCTACAAGGACCTTCAATAGTTTGAATGGCATTCAGCCGGGTCATCTTTTCTATTCTTATCCTGTTAGACAGGAAAGAGGGAATAATTCTCTCGAATTCAGTTAAACCTGCTAAATATTCTTCCCTCATGGCGAAAATGAACCTGCACTGAATATCTGATTCTATAACTTTTGCGACATTTTTTATCAGTTCATTTTTCTCATCTTCCCCTCCAAAGATGAAAAGTTCCTCAAATTGATCAAAGATTATGAATAGGGGTTTGAAGTGGTCAAGATAAACTGAGCGTAACAGTTTTTCAAGACTATAACTTGGTTCACCCGATGCCTCAACCCTCTCAAAGGGATTTTTGGTAATAGCGGCTTTTGCCAAAACTTCAAAAAGACTTCGGTTTATATCAGCTCCCCTTCGGACATTGATTGGCAGCCAGTCGGAATCGTTGAATTTGTTTGCAAGACCACAATTTATCAGTGATGATTTACCTGTTCCTGAGGTACCATATACCACTAAAATTTTACTTTCAAAGACTCTCGAATGAAGCTCCTCAATCTCCTTGTCCCTTCCAAAAAAGATATCACGATCATCTTTCGTGAAACTATCAAGAAACTTAAACGGACTCTTTTGTATCATTTAAGATCGAACAATTTATTCGCCATCCATTTTTGAACCAGAAATCACTGATAACAAGAATTTGAATTCCAACATGAGCACATCATAATTCTTTAAGGTTCGTAAATCGCATTTTTCAGTGACTTCTGTTCCAAGGTACATTAACTGATCATTCCGGAATTTCGAATATAAAAAGATGTCTTTCTTGATATTGAACTTTTCTTTAGTATCAAGAACTTCAGTACTCGTATCAATAATCAATGGTGAAAGATTAAGGTATTCGTTCAATGATTTCATAGTTTTCATTAAAAGAACAGACTGACTTTCAGTAAAAGAAGGTTCGTGGAACTCTCTCGCTTTAAAATCGGAATCAGAACTGTTGAGAAGATCTATTACATGATGGAAATCAGCATCCTTAACTTTAGACTTGAGCACTTTTATTTCTTTTACTGAGACCAACTTGTATTTTGCAAGGAATGCAATCTTCTGAAGAATGAAAGTCAGTTTCTCTTCATATTCAACACATCTCTTTTCGATCTCTTCCTGATTAAGATTGATCTGATAATGTCCAATCTCATTTCGTTCCGGGATCCAAAAGTCTAAGGCATTAAAGCAATGTTTGTTAAAGTTTTCAGCCATCTCTGGCATGAACCATTCTATTTTTTGATCTGCGAATATATTTCCAATATTGCGAATCATCCATGAAAAATTTCCCATACTCAGAATAAGAAACCTGTTTTCAAATTCTTTTCTGAAATTCTCAGGGATTACAAGTTTCTCACTGGATTTTTCCTTAACCATCTGTGATAGCATCACAAAGCTCAGAAATTGCATCGTCCGCTCTATTGTTTTAAAGATCTGGTCAAGCCGCATCCGATCCAGCTGGCGCATTGAACCTGAAAAAAGCCGTCGAAGTTCAACACCGATTGGCCAGGGGAAATTTTTAATAACAAGATCGGCGAGCACCCTGTAGTCGACAATTTCATCATCCTCTTCTTCATCGAGAACCATTTTTGCCAAGGTTGCTTTGCACTTTAGCATTTCATCAAAAACAGACCTTATCAGATTTTCGTTTATCTGGGACATAGGTGTTCAGATAAAAATTAACATAAATTTAAACCTATTATTTATTAACTACAAACATCAGAATCTAATGTTATAGTAGTTTATATATCTCAGGAAACATTATTGTTCAACATAGGCACGAATGGCCATAATGATCAATCAGGTGAATTATTGGTATATACTCGACATTGTCTATTGACTGATTAAACCGGTCAGCCAATGATTAGAAGCATGTATTCTTTGAGTATCTTCCGGGTAAATGAGTTATTTATGATAATCATTTAAAATCCTTTTAATGATTTCTTAATCTCCTCTTAATACGGTCTTAATATGTATGAAATAATATTGCTGAGAAAATAACTAATACTTTATGAAGATGGAAGATAAAAGACAAAAAGTTGTGACCTATGTTGGAGCATCAGTTATTGCGCTCTTACTTATCGGGATTTTTTTTACAGTAGGGTCGAATAAAAAGAATAAGAGAAATCTTAATACTGAGAAAATTGCTTCCGAAAAGCTACTATCTGAAAAGCTTACTTCAGAAAAGGAGTTGGCTAAACTGCAGGCTGATTTTTCTACACTGAAACAAAAAAGTGACGCAAATCAGATATTGCTGGCTGAAACTAATATTAGGATAGCTGATAATGAGAAAAAGATTAATTCTCTCACAGGAGAGAACAGATCTTTGCGGTCGAACAGGAAAGAATTGGAAGATCTGAAGAGATTAAAATCTGATCTTGAGAAGGAGTCATCCCAATTGAAATCTGACTATGACAAATTAATGGTAAAGAACAAAGATCTTCAGAATTCTTTATCATCATTGGAAACTGAGAAGAAAAATCTTGCCCTTAAGCTTGAAAACGAACAGAAAATCAACACTGACAATTTTCTGGTCACAGCTACACGAGGGAAGAAAACAGAAAAGATTGTGATAAAAGCTTCAAGAACAAAAAAGCTTAATATGACTTTTGAGGTTCCTCAAAGCCTTACTGAAGCAATAAGCTTTAAGATAGTAACCCCTTCAGGGACAACAATTAATCCGGATGATAAAACTTTGTCATGGACTTTCCCTCTGGATTCAAGGAGTTTTACTGCAAGTTTATCAACTGTGACAGGAGAGTTTGAACAGTCACGACAGGTAGTTTTAAATTATGCACCAAAAGGAAAGCTTGTAAAAGGCGAATACAAGATACAGATACTCTGTGAAAATAATAACATTGGGAACTGCAGGATTATGCTTAAGTAGAACTTTTTTTCAACCTTATCAATACTTTGTTTAAAATGCCCGTCATCTGGCGGGCATTTTTTAAAGCATCCAGATAATCATAAAACAGGTTAAATAAAATAAAGCTATGAAAGTTCTTATATGTGTTATCATCGTTACTGCTATCGTCTCCTTTTCATGTGCAGGAACGAATAAGCATTTGAGGAAAAGCAAGAAATCTGCCACTGAAAATATTGTCCCTAAAATTGAAGAAAAGCAAATAACAGAACCGGCAACTGAAATTAAAGAGGTTGAGGAGAAACTTGTTCCGATCGATGAAAAATTGCCTGACCCTCATCGCTACTTTGTTATAATCGGAAGTTTCAGAAATCCGGATAATGCAAAAAAATATCAGGGCCAGATATTAAAAAAGGGATTCAGTTCAGAGATACTTAAAAATGAAGCCGGATTATATCGAGTCTCGGTTATGTCAACAGATGAAATTGAATTTGCCAGAGATGATGTAAGACGAATTAGGAGATTGTTTCCTGAGTATTACGATACCTGGTTATTGATTCAGAAAAAATAAAATATGTCATAAACAGTATTCTTTTTTTATAATATAACTTAAAACATAAGCAAATGAAAAAGATGTATTATGCAATATTTCCTCTAACCCTAATGGTTTTCCTAAATTCCTGTGCTCCGGTTTATAAATGTGGTGATTCAAAACCAAAAAAGACGCCTGTTACATGGAGCAAAAATATGAAAACAGTTGTAAGTGAAAGAGACAAGTTATGTACCAATCTGGCATTAAAGGAAAAAGAAAATGCCGGATTAAAGAATACAATTACTGACCTGACAGGCAAGAATAAAGACCTTACAGATCAATATAATTCATTAACAAATAAAAATATTGATTTAGAGGGGAAGTACAAAGATTTAATTAATGAGAGCTTATCAAAAACCAACCAATTCAATAAAGCATTACAAGCAAAATCCGATGAATTAAACAATAAAGAACTTTTACTGTCAGAAAGAGAGAAAACATTAAAAGAGATGCAACTGATAATAGCAAGGCAGGATTCCATCACTAAACGGCTAAATGATATTCTGCGAAATGCTTTGCTTGGATTTAATTCTGATGAGTTATCTGTAGAAATTAAAAACGGAAAAGTATACGTCTCCATGTCAGATAAGCTTTTATTCAAATCGGGAAGTTCTGCAGTTGAACTCAAAGGGAAAGAGGCATTAAAACTTTTAGGTGAAGTTTTGGACAAAAATCTGGATATAGACATACTCGTGGAAGGTCATACTGACAATGTGCCGATAAAAACATCTCTTTATAAAGACAATTGGGATCTGAGTGTGGCCAGAGCCACTTCCATTGTTCGGATACTGACAAATGACTATAAAATTGCCCCAACCCGTATGACTGCATCAGGAAAGGGAGAGTATTTTCCAAAATCTGATAATGTAACTGCTGAAGGAAGAGCCAGAAACAGGAGAACTGAAATAATTTTATCGCCAAAACTGGATGAAATAATGAAACTGCTGAATGACTAAGGTAAAGCATTTAGACACATTGTTATGGAAGAATAGGATTCCTAAAGAGATGTTTATTCAATTATTGCTTTATAAAATCAATTAAATGAAAAGATTTCCATGTATAGCGATCTTAATGATCGTTATTCTTACGGTAGGGCAGAGTTTAAGGGCTCAGAATTTTAAGTTAGGACATATCAACAGCGATGAACTTATCCAGGCAATGCCAGAATTTGACTCAGGTCAGGTTAAACTCGAAAAATTCCGTAAGGAACTTATTAATTACCTCGAACTGATGTCAGTTGAATTGAATAATAAAAGCGATGCATATAGTAAGGAGAGTAAAAATCTGAATGAAGTCGTCAGGCAGGTAAAAGAACAGGAACTGATGGACATGAACAGGAGAATTCAGGAATTTCAAGCCACGGCACAGACTCAATTGCAGGAAAAACAAGTAGAACTTTTTCAACCTATCTATGAAAAAGTTGAAAAAGCAATTAAGGACGTTGGTAAAGAGAATGATTATCTTTATATTTTCAATTCTTCGCAAGGAGGATCATTAATTTATTTTGACATAGCCAAGAGTACAGATATTACAGCTTTGGTCAGGGTTAAGCTTAAATTAAAATAGTTTGAATGTCAGATTACTGATTTAAGATAATCTAAATACATATTAAAATGAGAATTCTGCTTGTTGAAGATGAACCTCAAGTCGTTGAATTTTTAAAAAAGGGGCTCAATGAAAAGGGATATGAAACAGAAGTTGCCTATGATGGACACATGGGTGAAAGGCTTGCTCTGAAAGGCGATTTTGGTCTTATAATTCTTGATGTTATTTTACCCAATATAAATGGCTACGAACTTTGCAAAAGAATTCGTGAAAAAGGGATTCAGGTACCGGTTCTAATGTTAACAGCACTAGGGACCACCGATGATAAAGTATCCGGATTTGATGCCGGAGCTGATGATTATCTGGTAAAGCCGTTTGAGTTTGCAGAGCTTCTTGCCAGAATAAAAGCACTTACTAAAAGGTCTTCAGGCTTGATTCAGACATCTAAAGTGTTAATAGTGGCAGATCTTACTCTTGATCTTAATAAGAAATCAGCAACACGCAGAGATAAGCGAATTGAACTTACCGGTAAAGAATTTGAGCTTCTGGAATTTCTTATGAATAATATTGGAAGAGTCTTATCCCGTGTAGAGATCGCTGAAAAAGTATGGGATATTACATTTGATACAGGAACAAATGTAGTTGATGTTTATATAAGTATTTTGAGAAAAAAAATTGACAGGGATTTCGAAGAAAAGTTAATTCAAACAAAGTTTGGGCTGGGTTATTATATAGATGAGCCATAAATGGAAATCAGGAAAAAACTATTGTACCAGTTTATTGGCATTGTTGCCATGATTCTCTTTTTATCTTCACTCTCAGTTTATATTTCTTTTTCCGGAGGAAGAAAGGAGGAATTTTATGACCGGCTTGGCAGCAAGGCAAAAATGGTAGCTCAGATGCTGATTGATATAGATGAGATAGATGCCGGTTTATTAAGAAGAATTGAAAAAAATAATCCCGTAAGTCTGCCTAATGAGAAAATCATTATTTACGATTATCAGGACAAGATTGTATATAGTACTGACGATGATCAATTATTGGTAATACCTCCGGAATTGGTAAATGAAGTAAGGTTAAAAGAAGAAGTCCGTTCAAAGCAAAATTCATATGAAATACTTGGTCAGTTTTATGCAGGCAAGTATGACAGATATGTAGTTTTTGCTGCAGCAACTGATATTTATGGATTGGGAAAGCTTAAACGGCTTCGTGTCATTCTTCTTATAGTTTTCATAATCAGTCTGTTTATTGTATTTATTTCAGGAAAGATTTTTGTATCACGAGCTTTGACCCCCATTTCTAAGATAATGTCGCAAGTGGGTGCGATTAGCGTATCCAACCTTGATGCAAGGATTTCGGAGGGAAATGGCAGAGACGAACTTGCGCAGTTGGCACAAACATTTAATAAAATGCTTGAACGGATTGAAACTGCTTTCAGAACCCAAAAAAATTTTATAGCCAACGCTTCCCATGAATTACGCACTCCCCTTACAGTTATTACAGGGCATCTGGATGTAATTCTGATGAACGCAAGAACGAATGACGAATACAGAAAAACAATCATTTCTGTTCTGGGAAATATAAAAAACCTTAATCATATTTCAAACCGGCTCCTGCAACTGGCTCAGGCCAGTTCTGAATTTTCAGAGGTTGATTTTACTCTGATCCGGATAGACGAAATCCTCTGGCAAGCGAGAAAAGATGTCCATAAAGTAAATGATACCTATCGGATTACTATCAATTTTTCCGAATCAATTGATGATGAATTTAAACTCAAGGTCAAAGGGAATGAGCAGTTGCTCAGAACTGCCATCAGTAATATCATTGATAATGGATGCAAGTATTCAGACAATCATACTTCTGAAATTAGTGTGAATAATGAAAACAATAATGTGATCATGAATTTTTCTGATAAAGGGATAGGAATTTCAGAAGAAGAACAACAGATGATCTTCCAGCCATTTTACCGGGCAAAAAATGCTATCGGGACCAAAGGGCATGGTATTGGTTTGTCACTTGTGGAAAAAATTATTTCTTTGCATAAAGGTACAATCACTGTTAAATCGGAAATAATGAAAGGCAGTACTTTTACTATTTACCTTCCTTTGAATAAGTGATTTATCCTTTGAGGTCAATTTATTAAGGTTTTAAAATATGTAAGGAAGAACCACAACTGGGAAATCCTGATTCAGATTTCTTTCATTTAAAATTTATGATTGACAAACTGGCAGACTATCACTCTTTGATTATCTTCCGGGTAACCGAATTATTTATGATAATCATATAAAATCCCTTCGGGAGCCGTTCAGGTTGCAGCTCGAGAAGATTTGTATTATAACCATTTTTCTGAAAAATCGTCTCACCCATGACATTTACAATTCTGATACTTTTGATCGTTTCATCAAATAAACTCACCGAAAGTCTGCTTGAAAAAGGATTCGGGTAAATGTTTAATTCAACGGGATTTATTTTATAATCATCCGTGATAGCGATACAATTTGGGATATTAAAAGTCGGTATGGCAGAAACAAAATCTCCGCTACCATCAGGGCATCTTTGCATTGAAATATCCGGAGTTTGTAACCCAAATGAAAAGCTATCCATAATTCCGGTAGAACCATTAGTCAGGACTATCTGTTCACCGGAAGCTGAAAGCTTAAAATTTGTATGTAAACCTGTTTGCGAGATGCTATCGTCAGCCCATATAATCAGATAATTCCCGGGAAGTATGGTGATATTGTCCGGGAATTTCCATTTATACAAATCGCTGTAAGAATCTGAAAGGTAAAAATTGTTCAGAGATATAACTCCTCCTGAATTATTATACAATTCAATCCAATCATCGTATTCACCATTCTGATCAGTGATTGTTACAACATTTGAAGCGAGGAATTCATTTATTACAAGGTCTTTGTTTTCCGGCGGCTTTGTAATTATTTCATAGAATTCCATTTCCGCCCGTTTAGGGGAGAATACACCAACCTGATTATTTTCGGCATATATATAGTACTGGGTTTTCCCTGAACTTATTGTAATTGTTGATCCATAAACCCCGTCGTTGGAGCCTCCATCTCCATGGAGACCATCATCGTTCATTTGTATCCTTTCAAACGGAGAATTAACGTCATTCCGGTATGCAAGAAATACACCTGCTGCTTCTGAGCTGGTTACTCTTGCAGTAATGTTTACATCAGTGCCAACAGAAGGATGAGAATTTGAAACTGTAATAACTGATACTACTGGTTGCACAGCTGTGAAATCGGTCAAAGAACCTAACCAGGTTTTTCTCCCGTTCATCAGATTGGTTAGTCCCGGGGCGGTTCCATTTCCGACATTCACATCGTTCGTAAGATTACTGAGGAAGTTAGTATATGAGTAAAATTTGTTGGGATCGGCGTTAACACTTGACTTGATAAGATTTTGCAGAACCAGGGCATCAGCGGAGTAATTATTACTTATAAAGTGCTCGCTCAGTATTGTTCTCATATGGGCAAGATACATTCGTTTGTATACAGGGATAGCAAGTAGTTTCTTCACCAACGGCCAATTATTGTCGTTAATATGAAGTAAATGAGTCATTTGAATTCTTGAATTAGTACTGCTCAGATTGCCGGTGCCCGTCTCTGAGAATGTACCGAAGGATTCATTCAGATCCCAGACTACTGGTCTGAAACGGTTGTGATCATCTTTATACAAATAATAATTCTGTGCAAACGGACCAATGTATGAATCCAGGTTAACCAGTAGATTATCAAATGCAAGCATCCATAGTACTTCGTTAACATTAATGATTTTTTCAATTTCTGTGCTGTGATTATTAAGGGTATCGCAAAGGTCAACTAAATCAGACCAACCATAATCTGATTCAAGTTCATAGCGGTTGTAATATAATGAACTGTCAGTGCCCAGGTAAACCAGATTTGGTATATTCAGGTTCCCCGGTCCTGCCCCCCTGACAGGACTGCATTTGATAAAGGTATTTGATTTAGAACCAAAACGGGCTTTGACAAACTTTTTCCCTACGGATTCTGAATTTGAGTATAGACCTATAAGTTGATTGTTTACATAAACATTTGCGAAATTTGATTCAGGAGCATGCATATAATCCCTCGCAATTTTATAGGATAATACCTCCCTGAGAAAGGAGGGATCCCTGTAAGAATTACTCAGTTTAATATCGGTATATCCCTGGTAATCCTGATCAATATAAGTGTCAAGTTCAATATGGAACGGATTTTTAACCCGGGTAGGATTATAAGAACTGTTTCCTTTGTATTTTACACCAACATTACTGAATTCAGTTCCATTAATTTTTACTTTGGCCGCCATAATATAGCCTTCAGAACCAGCTTTGGCGGTATCAAGCATATAATCCCAGTTAGGCTGTGTAAATGTAATCTCAATAACCTGAATAGTGTTCAGATCATAAAAGCCACTTTGAGAGGCAGCCTTTATACTGAGAAAAAATGTTATCAAAAGGATTCCAGTTGTTCTTCTCAATGCACTTAAATTTTAATCATTATTAAGTCGAAATTGGAAACCCTGTTCTTTAATAAAACCAGCAGGCAGATATTATCAAATATGAATATCTTTATAAAGCTGTGATCACAAGTACAAATTTAAGCAATTTTAAGGTTTCTGACCTATTGGTTTGGTTGACAATTAACTTTCTCAGTTTATATAGATAATGATGATTTGAACAATTGATAATTCTTAATTGTATTAGATATGAGACTATTGTAAATCTGCACATATATTCATCCTGTTTATGTGCTTTGAAGGGAATTGCATTATGCCAGGTTTTTAGCATACGTGAGTTAAGGTAAATATATATCAGATACTTAAAATTCATTTCAGTGAATGAACCAATTTTAAAAGCTCTTATACAATTATTTGTATTGATAAGCGATGTAAGGACAATTAAAGAGATCTCAAGCAAGGAAAGGGATATTGTAAAGTTATTTCTTTCCCGTCAGCTGAATAATGAGCTTGTGAAAAGATATATGGAAATGTTCGACGAATACCTGATACAATACAACTCGGAGAACATTGACAGGGGAAGTATCAAAGACATGAAACGTACATCTCTTATATCAGTGAGGATTTTAGGGATTTGTGAAAAAATAAATGAAGAGCTGGATCTGAAACAGAAATTATATGTAATAGTTCAGCTTTTAGATTTTATCTTATACGGTGCTGAGATAACTCTTAAAGAGAAGGAGTTCCTCGAAACTGTGTCGATATCATTAAATATACCCTCCCGGGAATTTCAGAACCTTAAAAGCTTTGTCTTGAAATCTGCCGGCGATGTCCCGGAGAAGAACAAATTAATGATCATTGACAATAATAATAAATGTGATCTTGAAGGAGCGAAGCATCTATACAAAAAAAACCTGAAAGACAGAATATCTCTGCTTTATTTAGCAAGTATAAATAAGTATATTTTAAGGTATACAGGTAATGTGGACCTCTTTCTTAACGGGCAGAATATCTTCCCGGGGCAGTCATATACATTTGATCATGGATCGACAATCAGAGGTTCGGGAATAAATGCAATATATTATAATGATGTAGTAAGTATTTTCAGTGAGGAAAAGCTTAAATTCAGGATAGTCCTTGACGCCAGGGATGTAAACCTCAGGTTTAAGAACAGTGAATATGGAATTCAAAATTTTAATTTTCATGAAGAATCAGGAAACCTGGTTGGTATTTTAGGCGGTAGCGGAGTCGGGAAGACAACCATTTTAAATGTATTAAGCGGAATTACAAAGCCACAAAGCGGGGAGGTTCTTATAAACGGGTATAATCTCTATTCTTACGGCGAAAAAAATCATTTGAAAGGTTTTGTCGGATTTGTCCCGCAGGACGATCTCCTGATTGAAGAACTTTCAGTTTATCAGAATCTCTATTACAGCGCCAGGATGTGTCTGGATAATCTTAGTGAAAACGAATTAAAGAATGTAGTTAATAAAACACTGACAGATCTGGACCTTGATGAAATCAGAGATCTTAAAGTAGGGAACAGCCTGAATAAAGTAATAAGCGGCGGACAGAGGAAAAGACTGAATATTGCTCTTGAATTAATCCGTGAACCAACAATCCTTTTTGTCGATGAGCCTACATCAGGGCTATCTTCAGTTGATTCTGATATTGTACTGAATTTACTAAAAGAGCAGACATACAGGGGCAAACTGGTAATTATAAATATACATCAACCGGGTTCTGACCTTTACAAAATGTTTGATAAAATTATGATTATCGACAAGGGTGGGTACCAGATTTTCTACGGTAATCCTTCAGAAGCCATTGTATACTTTAAATCAAAGTCGAGTCATGCCAATGCTTGTGAAGATCAGTGTATTACATGTGGAAATATAAACTCTGATCAGTTGCTTCAGATCATTGAAGCGAAAGTTGTCAATGAGAATGGGAAACACACTAATATCCGGAAAGTCACACCTCAGGAATGGGCTGAGAGGTTTAATGAAAAAGTCCGGAACATAAAACCTAAAAGTCAACCGGGTCACTATGTTCTTCCTGAGAATATTTATAGTGTACCTGGTTTAATAAAGCAATCGGGAATTTATTTTATCCGGGATGTATTAGCCAAGATGGCTAACAGACCATATGTTTTAATCTGCCTTTTTGGTTCTCCATTACTGGCTCTTCTATTGTCATTTTTTACGAAAACTACCTCAGGAGATAATTATCATTTTAGTGATAATGAGAATCTTCCGGCTTATCTTTTCATGAGTGTTATAACTTCTCTTTTCCTTGGAATGATAATCAGCGCTGAAGAGATTATCAGAGACAGAAAAATTTTGAAAAGGGAATCTTTTCTTAATCTCAGCTGGTTTAGTTACCTAAACTCTAAAATAATGATGATGTTTTTAATTTCTGCTATTCAGGCAATATCATTTATTCTGATAGGTAATTATATTCTTGGAATTAAGGGAATGACTTTTTCCTATTGGCTGATCCTTTTTACAACATCATGCTTTGCCAATTTGATGGGACTAAATATTTCAGCAACATTCAATTCAGTAGTAACAATTTATATTCTTATTCCTTTCTTTATCATACCCCAGTTATTATTCAGCGGTGTTATTGTAAAATTCGACAAACTTCATCAAAGCAGGTTTACTTCAGGTGAATATGTTCCGGTTATAGGTGATCTGATGGCAGCGCGCTGGTCATTTGAAGCACTTGCCGTTGAACAATTCAAAAACAACAGGTATGAAAGAAATTTCTTTAAAAGCAATATTGAGAAAAGTCAGAATGACTGGTATGCGAATTTTCTTATTCCTGCTCTGAAAGAAGAGCTGTGGGAATGCCATAATTATTTGGATAGCATTCAGTACAGGGATTTGGATAGCATTCAGTACAGGGATATAGTAGAGAATAATTTCTATAAACTGAATTATCATATTGATAAACTTTCCTCTCTGGCAGGATTCAGTGATATTCCTGGTAACCGGGAAAGATCTTTAACTGCTGAAAGGTTTAATTCTGATGTAAAAAAAGAAACAGAGAATTACCTTGATAGCCTGGCAGTCAGATTCAGATATATCAGAAAAGAATATGTGAACCTGGTGGATTCCGTTTCAAACTCAATTGTTTCCGGAATAGGGAAGGAGGGATTTATAGCACTGAAGAATGATTATAATAACAGAAGTCTTGAGGATCTTGTTCTGGGCAGGTCTTCGATAATTGATAAAACATCTGAAACTGATAAAAAAATAATTCAGAAATTTGAGCCGGTCTATATGAAACCAACTTCAGTATATGGTCTGGCGCACTTTTATGCCCCATATAAACAGATCGGGAGTATCACAATTGACACCTTCTGGTTCAATATACTGGTTTTATGGGTTGTTACTTTCTTTTTATATATTACATTATATTACAATTATTTACAGAAGGCAGTCACTTTTTTCTCCACTATACAAGACAAATACTTAAAAAACAGAAACAACAGACCCCGGAAACGGTTAGTGAGATTTTAATTGCATTCTCCTCAGCATCGGTAAGAAACCTTTAAGATATTTTAACCACTTCTTATATGCTATCTGTCAGTATTATAAATAAGCAAGCTTAATATTATGAATTTTGGATTTTCTGTAATGAATTGTCCTGAATAAAAGAATGGAGTAATTTTAATAACTTTTAAAACAATAAGCTATGCAGGGAAGACGTGATTTTCTGAAAGACCTGGCAATGCTTACGGGGAGTTTGATGCTTCCTGTTTCAGGCTTTGCGAATTCCGGGAAAGATAAATGGGGCAAGTTACTTCCTTTACGAAAACTTGGCAGAACAGGTGTGGATGTGACCATGCTCGGACTTGGCGGGAGAGATCTGAATTACTCGGCAGGGTTTTTGAAAAGGCAGGGAATAAGATCGAGTATTACAAGAAGGCATAAACTATATTAACAATTGGTAACCGGAACCATGTCATTCATTACTATGATACTATTTCCCCTTGAAATTGGACTGTTGCTTTCCTCACTTCTCTTTTATGCCGATTTTGACTCCTCATTTGATGCAAGTTTCAGTAAGGGAAACGGGAATGCTGTTATTGAAGTGGACCGTTACGAGCCTTTTATCACCTGCGGCAAATGGGGTAAATTCGGAGAGGCAGCGGAGTTTTTTTACGAGGACAAACTTGAAACGATCTGGACCAAAGACCATATCCGTTATAAGGCTGAGGGTAATTTTCCTTATAAACAAGGGGAGAGATTTAATGGTGCCATTGGAATGTGGATCCAGGTCGATATGGAAAAGCTTAAAAAAAGGTCACTTATCTGGCTCGATCCTGTTCATCTGTTAGCGGAAAATGACCCTGATAATGGAAAGCTTTGGATGGATTTTGTTACTAGTGAATTGCCTGATACTCCGATTTTCAGATTTGGGGTAACAGTGAATAAGAATAATATTAATCCGGATGATAACCATGTTATTGTCATTCCACATATCGATTTCCATGGAGGTAGCTGGCATCACATAGTTGGAACCTGGGAAAATTTGAACGGTACAGGCAACAGGGGAGTATTGCATTTGTATTTTGATGGAGTTTTGGTTGGGAAGATTGAGGATTTCGATCATACTCTAAACTGGAATATCCTTGAGTGGGAAATACGTATCGGACTGGGTTATAAAGGTAAAATTGATGACTTTTTCATATTTAATTGTTTCCTTAATGAAGAAACAGCTATGAAAATTTACAGGTCGGAAAAACCTTTAGGTGAATTGTTGGGATTAAAAAAATGGTAACCTTTGGCCGGTCAAAATGAGATTATTGTATTAAATTTAAAAACAATTGCTTAACACCAGCCTGCGAGGGTCAGTTTTTTTTGTCTGATTGTGGTCAGGGACACTGGTTTTTCCAAGACACTAATGATTTGAAATACTAATAACATTTCCATCAGGATAAAACTATCTATTTAGTTAATTTTTTATTAGCTTTATATTTGTTTTAGGTGTACTGGTTATTGGTTTTACATTTGCCTGATTTTTAACAGGATATTTTTCTGTTATTTTATTAACAATAGAACAGTGCCTTTAGCGTTTAACAAATATTAAACTGAAACTGCCAAAACCTCTTTCCATGAAGGTTCTTCTTTATCTGCTTTTCCTAAGCGTGCTGTTGTTGGTTTCCTGTAACAGTAAAAAAGATAATGGCATATTGACTTACCATCTGGTCAAATCAGATTATATCGAAAAGACTGGTGTTGCAGGAACTGTTCAGGCTGCTGTCAATTATCCGGTTATGCCTCCCAGGGGGATGTTTGGGCAGAGAACTGTAATAAAGCTGGCTGCCGACGGGGCATATGTTAAAATGGGAGATACAATCTGTATCCTGAATGCACCTGAGCTTGAATCCAATTACCGGGAATTGATCACCTCAATTGAAACGCTGGAGGCCGGACTTAAGAAAACGGAGGCTGACAATAAGCTCAATGTTGCGCTTCTTGAAGCCCTGCTGGCTACAAGTGAAGCCCAGTTGAAAATATCTTCACTCGATTCGCTTCGTATGAAATTCGCCACAACAGTACAGGCAAAACTGCTCGGACTCGAGATGAAAAAAACTCTGATCGAAAAACAGAAAACTGAGAAGAAACTGGCTGCCACGAAAATGATAGGAGAGTCAGAAATCCGACAGATCAATGCAAGGCTGACGCAGGAAAGAACGAAAGCACAGGCTATGGCAGAGCAGCTTAATTCCATGACAATTATTGCACAGCGCGATGGTATGGTTATGCGGACTGAATCCCCTGTATTTTCGTTTATCGGGCCCTCGGGATTAGGAACTATCGGAGGTCCGATAAAGGAAGGGAGTGTTCTGTTTCTTGATACTCCTGTACTTCAGTTCCCTGACCTGGGCAAGATGCAGGTTTCTGCTGAAGTCGGTGAAGCAGAATTCAAAAAAATAGAAAAAGGTCAGCAGGTGTTTATAACTGTTGATGCAGCCGGTAAACTTATCACAACAGGAAGGATAAACAGAAAAAGCCTTATTGGTCACACGGCTCAGAAGTATTCAGACTTAAAAGTGAAGTTCTATGAGGTAATAATTGATATTGACAGCTGCCATTCAAAAATGAAGCCGGGTCTCAGTGCATATTGTGATATTACTTTGCAGGTGGCACAGGATACTCTTTTTGTCCCGACACTTTCGATTTTTGAAAGAGACAGTGCCAGGGTGGTTTATATAGCTGAAAAAGAAAAATACACCCCTGTTAAAGTCGAAACAGGGTTATCAGGTAGTTCATTTACAATCATAACCAGCGGTCTGAAAGGCGGAGAATACATTGCCTTATCAGAACCACCGAACAGTCTCATTTCACGGGTAAAAAAGGAAAGGTCAGGATCAGATACAGTTAAAACCTATAATCATAAATAGAATACTTTCAATGACAAAAAGAACAATATTCCTGCTGTCAGTTATCCTGGTATCATGCACGGGAAAGGAGACATCTGATATCCATGTTACAACCGTAAAAAGAGGCACCTTCATGGAGGAACTTACAGAACAGGGTACCGTAGAGGCCGTAAATTCAATTTCTGTTACAGCCCCGTCAATATCATATCGTTATGGTGCACTGAAAGTTGCCAAAATTGTCGATGACGGAGAAGAGGTTGAAAAAGGGGATACCATAATGATATTTGATCCATCAGAGATTAAAAGGGCGATCATTCAGGCAGAACAACAGCTTGAAATTGCAAAAGCAGAGCATGAGAAGCTGAAATCGACACAGCAGTCGGAAATTGAAGACCTTGAAGCTGACCTTGAACTTGCCCATATATCGCAGGAGATATCAAAAATAAATTTCGAAACATCTGTTTATGAGCCTGAGGTAACTAAAAAAGAGATTAAACTGAAGCTTGAATCTGCCACAATAGCGCTCAACAGGGCAAAGGAACAAATAGAAAATAAAAAGATAATACACAGGGAGGACCTTATTCAAAAATCACTGACTATAAAGCAGCTGACTGCTACACTTGCAGATGCTAACAGCTCTATGGACAAACTTTTTGTTGTAAGTCCTGCCAAAGGGATCACTATTAAGGAGGAAAATTGGAGTACAGGTCAGAAATGGGCTATCGGCGACCAGCCTTATTCAGGTTCAAAGATCATTGAGCTTCCTGATCTTTCGGAGATGAGAGCAGAAGTTAAGATAAATGAAGTAGATGTTTCAAAGATTATACCCGGCCAGAGCGTAGAAGTACGCCCTGATGCTTATTCAGATTCAGTATATACAGGAAAGGTTGAATCGGTTGCAAACCTGGCCCGGAATAAGGACAATAAATCAAAAATTAAGATTTTCCCTATCCAGATAAGGATTGATGGCCAAAGTGAAAAACTACTGCCTGGCCTTACAGTGAGTTGTAGAATCATTATCAACAAACTCACGGGTGTACTTTTTATTCCTCTTGAATCACTATTCAGGGAGCAGGGGGTGGATTATGTTTATTTAAAATCAGGGTCAGGCTTTAAACGTCGTAATATTAAAACAGGAGCCATTAATACTGATTTTGCCATTATTACAGAAGGTCTTGATGAGAATGATATAATTACGCTTTCTGATCCGTTTCTCAACGAGAAAGATGTACAGGAAAAGAGTAAGAAAGGGAATAATGTGGCAAACGGTTCCAGATGAAGTCAACCTGGCAGGGAAGTAAAAAATGAAAAAAAAGATCTTGTAACTTCAAAATCCTGAATATGAAGCTTATAACAAACCTGTTAATATCATTTTCGTGCCTTTTGATTATTTCATGTAATAAGAATCAGGATAGCAAATATTCTGTGATGAAAGGCCCCTTCAGGCAATCGGTTATTGAAACCGGAGAACTGCAGGCTGTTAATGCATCCTTCCTGAGCATGCCAAGGATTAACTATACATTTGGCTACAATTTCAAGATTATCAGGCTTGCTGAACATGGTAAAAATGTTCATAAGGGAGACACAGTGTTTATTGTGGATCCGTCATCAGTGCAGAAATACATTATTGAAAGGAGTGAGTCTCTTGAAAATGAAATAGCTGCCGCAAACAAGCTCCGGGCCCAGATTACCAACAATCTCCAGGATCTGAAGGCACAGTTAAGGAATGAACAGGCTTCATTCGATATAAAGAAACTGGAAGTAGACCGGTCGGGTTATGAGTCAGCTGGCATTAAAAGAGTGATCGAGCTTGAATTCCGGCAGGCTGAAATAAAGCTGAAAAGAATAATGAGAAATCTTGAACTGAGGCCAAAACTCGACAGTCTTGACTTGAGGATACAACAGATAAAAGTAAACCAGAAGGAGAATGAACTAAAAGCTGCAAAAGAGACTCTGACCAGGCTGGTTGTCAATAGTCCGCTTGATGGGATATTCGTGGTTGAAGAAAACTGGAGAACAGCCCAGACAATAAAAGTGGGTGATGAGGTATATCTGGGAGCACCGGTTGCGCGGATACCTGATATCAGAACTATGAAAATAAAGGGATTTGTTTCGGAAAATGACATCAATAAAATTAAGCCCGGATTGAATGTGATTGTCAGACTTGATGCACTTCCTTCAGTCCCGTTTCATGGAAAAATAGGAACAGTAAGCAAGGTATGCATCGAACGGGATGATAAAAAAATATTCACCACAGAAGTATTAATATCAGAATCTGACCTTAGGCTAAAACCCGGAATGACAGTGAGCTGTGAATATATAACTTATGAAAGCGAGGATGTGATGTACGTTCCAAACAAGTGTATCCTTGCGGAAAGCAGGCACTTCTATCTTTTTACAAAGAGGAGAGGGACAATTAATAAGACAGAGATAGAGACCGGGCCCTCAAATAATATGTATACTATTGTTACAGGTGACCTGAAACCCGGCCAGGCTCTTGAACTTCCGGAAAATATTTTAACAAGGTAATAGAGATTACTATGCAGACTAAGGAGAACATAAGGGTTGCGATATACGGTCTCCGCGACCATAAATTCAGGTCATTTCTGACTATGCTCGGGATCATTTTCGGAACAGCTTCAGTCATAACAATGATATCGATCGGTGAAGGGGCGAAAAAGCAAGCTATGGCCAAATATCAGGACCTTGGCGTAAGTAATATTATTATCCGCGACAAAGAACTTACAGATACCGATCTTGAACAGGCCCGGATGAAATTTTCACAGGGGCTCTCCATTGATGACATCAGGGCAATAACTGAAATTGTTCCGGGCGTACAGGGGATTGCTCCGCAATCAGAAGCCAGACTCGAGGCAATGTATGGTGATAAATCCTCAAAGGTCACTGTTATAGGTGTTACTCCGGAATTAACAAATATCCTGAACTACAGGATGGATAAGGGAACTTTTCTGGATCAGGATCATTACAGCAGGCAGCTTAAAGTGTGTGTGTTAGGGGCAAATATTGTGAATGAACTTTTCACCATTGAGGATCCGCTTGGCAGGAATATTAAACTCGGAGATCAGTGGTTCGAGGTTGTCGGAGTGCTTCAGACAAAGGCTCTTTTCACAGAGACTGTGGGAGAACTGGCTGCCCGCGACCTTAATAATGATGTCTATATCCCGCTTTCAACGTTCGGAAAAAGAATTCCAAAAACAAATATGCTTGCAAGCGAACTGAAACAGGTGACAGTCAGGTTGGGCGGCTCTGAATCTTTGATTGAGTCTGCAGCCGTAATCCGGAGCATAATCACACGTCGTCATTTCAACAATGATGATTTCAGTATCATCATTCCTTATGAGCTGATGGAACAGGAGAAACGCGAAAGCCGCATTTACAATCTTTTGCTGGCATCAATAGCTGCAATATCGCTGATAGTCGGGGGAATAGGCATTATGAACATCATGCTTGCATCAGTTATGGAAAGAACCCAGGAGATTGGCATAAGAAGAGCTATCGGGGGACGAAGATCCGATATCATGGGTCAGTTTGTAACAGAGGCAATGGCTATGAGTGTAACCGGAGGTCTGATCGGTGTATTCATGGGGATCATCCTGTCGCTGGGCATTGGTCTCATTACTGAGGTAAAGACTTATCTTACACTCTACTCGATCTTTATTGCCTTTGGATTTTCAGTAATTGTAGGGATCACCTTTGGATATCTCCCGGCCAGGAGAGCCGCTGACCTCAGTCCGATAGAATCGATCAGGCATGATTAGTAACCTAAACTTCTGAAAGCGACAGAATTGAAGTATAAAGAACGAAGGGATATATCCCGGATATTTCACACAATTTCTGAATACTATCAGATACAAAATGATAAAACAAAATATCCTTAAGTGCTGTTTTTGAGAACTTAATCGGGAAAACAAAGTTTTCTAACCATTTGATTAACTTATAGTAAATCGGAATCTCTTATTTGGTGACTCCCAAAGCTAACAGAAAACTCCTTGCCTCTTTTGAGCCAAAACCCTTAAAACTTTTGTAACCATATCGGCTAACTTCCTTTCGTCATACTTTGATAAATCGTGTTGAATGGAATTATTTATTACCAGTTCCAGAGCCCATTCGGTTTCTTGCAGAAGATCGAAATTGGCAGAAAAAATTTGAAACTTTTTTTGTGTATTTTGTAACTCCTGTTGTTTGAAATGACTTATAAAGCAGGTTAAATGAAAGAATTGACAGGAGTTAAAGTTTTACATATATTTGATTTATTATTTTTACGCTAATGAAAATTAAGCCTTTTAATGTTATTGATCACAACTCTTTACCTGAAATAATTGTTGCTAAGCTTCCCGTAGATGGCGATCCTCTGGAGATTGATAGGGAAATGTACTTTGTATGTGAAGCAAATTTAAAAGAGATTGATGAACAGAAGATTGGAGTAATACCCCTGGTCGTTAAAGACCCTGCCAGGATTAAGAACATTGACAGCTATATAAAATGCCTCAGAATAGCTCAAAGAAGAATACAATTCAGGAAGGCAAACAACATCTGTGACTTCAATGATTGCGATGAAATGGTAATTTCTTTGTGATTTTCTAAATATAAAAAAAGGAGGTCAATATGGTCACTGTTTATACACTTCCGGGTTTATTTCATCTGATCGGATTGTCTCTGGCAGTAGGTTCCGCAACAGTAAAACTTGTACTTCTTTCCAAATGCAACTCGGACCATGAATCCGTGTCCACCTTTATCAGAATTTCGAAGCCTGTCACAAAGATCATTTTTTCGGGACTGATTTTAATAACCCTTTCCGGAATTGGCTGGTTAATTGCAGGCTATTCTTTCACTCCAATGCTAATCGTTAAGCTTGTGTTAGTAGGATTAGTTTGGGTTATAGGTCCAATTATTGACAACGGTGTTGAACCGAAATTTATTAAGTTGGCCCCGAAATCCGGAGAGAATCCGTCTCCTGCTGCAAAAGCTGGATAGCTTGACCACATCTGGCCGATAAAAATACAATTGCCATAAATAACTAAACAAGAATATTTTAACTCCGGTTTTTTGTGGTCATTTTATTCCGGCAGATTGTGGTCAAGGGCACTGGCCTTTCCAATATGGCGACATACTTCTGAATTATTAATTCTATAATTCAGGCACTCAACTTTTCACGCTTTTGATTGTTAGTTCATTGTACGATTAACTTATCAGGTGCAAAATCAAAAAAAATGATAGTAGAATCAAAAACAAGTTATAAACTTAAACAACTTGTTTTATATTTTTTAAGACTTGGGTACCCGGGTTTCGGAGGTCTACAGTGGATACAGGCAGTATTCTACGGAGAAGGTGCTGCTGTGACAGGTATTATAGCAATGAGCTCATACAAACTCACAACAAAGTCAATAGGTAAATTCCTTACTTGTTACCTGATCACATTGTTTACTTCTCCATACTTCAGAAAAGTCGCAAAGAACCTGTCCATTAAAGCATTTGTAGATGGAATTACTGCTGCCGTAATTGGTGCTTTGGCCGGTGCTGTTGTTATTATTGGAATCAGGAGCATTGTTGATATCCCCACTGCATTGATTGCTGTAGCTTCAGTGATGGGCTTAATATTTCTTTAAAAAATAACGGAACCGTATATCATTTTGATTGCTGCTATAATAGGTTTAATTCTTAATACAATCATATCATGAAAACAATTCAAACAATTTTATTTCTCCTTCTCAGCATTGGTGTTTATTCTCAGACATCAAAAGCATATATTACAAATTACGGGGACAACTTTATTTCAGTAGTTGACATACAAACCAAACAGAAAATTGCCGATATAACAACAGGCAATAAACCTCACGGAGTAGCCGTTTCGCCTGACGGGAATCTGATCGCTGTTAGTAATGAAGGAGATAATACTGTTTCGATAATCAGCGCAACAAGCAATAAAGTAATACAGACAGTTCAGGTTGGCAAAGTACCACATCAGTTAAGTTTTAGCCTTGACGGAAAATATATTTTAATAGCTATAAATGCCGATCACAAGGTAGATGTCATTTCAACTGTCAGTTATAAAATTGTAAACAGTATTGCTGTGGGCCGGAATCCTCACATTGTATTACCAATGGCTGATGGGAAAAATGTCTGGGTTACTTCAGGAGGCGACAATAAAATTGTCCGGATAAACCTTGATGAAATGAAAGTAGTTGCGGAAATTTCTACTTTCGGTTTTCCGAGAGTGATGACAGCAACGCCGGATGGCAAATTCATTTACCTTACTCTTCGTTGGTTTCACGGACTTGTTAAAATTGATACTGAGCAAAACAAAATAATTGGCTGGGTGCAATTGCCACTTTCCTCAAAATTTGACAGTGAAGGAAAGGCAGCACATGGTCTTTGTGTATCGCCTGAAGGGAAAACTGTCTATTTAACAAGCCAATTTACAGATGATGTGTCAGCCATAGACGTTGCAACCAATAAGATTTTGAAAAATATTACAGTTGGTAAGAATCCAAACTGGATCGAATTGACGTCAGATGGAAAATTAGCTGTTGTTTCCAACACTTCCTCCAATGATGTAACTATTATAGATATTGAGAAATGGCAGATAATAGCAATTATCCCCGTTGGCAAAAATCCTAAAAGGTTGTGGGTAGCAAATATTATAACAAATTAAGGATGAGAGCTTTTCTATAAAAAATTTAATTGATCATCAGAATATTTACAAATTCAGAGGAAACAGAAATATTTAACTCTTTTTAATTATTTTTGGTTATGGTCTAAAAACCTTGAATCACGAGCTACATATTAAGACTATACTCCTAAAATGAAAGGAAACAGCCTCTTCATTCTTATTGTTTTTATACTTCTCCTTCCGTTATTTTACACCTCAGGACAAAAGGCTGTTTCGATTACTCCCGTAAATAATATTCCTTCTTTAGACGGTAATGCAGATGACGTCATTTCACTTATGACATCATATAATTTCTTCCAGCTTGAACCAGATAATGGCAACATATCTCCCTCTGAAACTAAGATTATCGTCTTACAGTCAACAGATACTCTTTATATCGCATTTGCATGTTTTCAAAATTCAGGGGTAACGGCAAAAATACAAATGAGAGATAAATTCGGACAATCTGATGATGGGATATTTCTCATTTTAGGCACTTACAATGACAATCGTAACTCATATGGATTTGGTTTAAATCCTCTCGGGACACAGTCTGATTTCAGAATTATGGACGACGGACGAACACTCGACTATAACTGGGATACTGAATGGTTATCATCTGCAAGAAAATACGAATGGGGTTGGTTTGCCGAGATAGCATTACCTTTCACAAGTATCAAATTCAAAAAAAATTTAAATAACTGGCAAATTAATTTCAGACGGATCATACGTGAGGATTCTGAAATATCTTATTGGAATTCAGTTGTTCAGGATGAATTTAAAGTATCCTCAGCCGGAAACTTGCAGAATGTTAATCCACCGGTCACAAAAAATACTCTTTTAGTGGTCCCTTATGGAATGGGGAAAGTTACTCAGACAAATACAGGGGAAGATAAATCATATATCGAAGGCCAGTTTGGTGGTGATATTAACTGGCAACCGAGTTCAAATCTCACGGCAAATATTACAGTGAATCCCGACTTTGCAACTGTTGAAGCCGACGAAGATGTTATTGATCTTTCAAAATATGAAATCCGATACCCCGAAAAAAGAATATTCTTCCAGGAAGGCAACGAGATGTATAATACGAGATTACAGACATTTTATTCCAGACGTATAGGGGATATTTCAGGTGGTGTAAAACTAACCGGTAAGGCAGGAAAAACCAATATAAATCTTATAAATGCTTTGGATAAGAATGCTCCAGACTCATTGGGGAATAAACCCATGTATACTGCAATCAGAGTAAAACGAGATATACTAAAGACCTCAAGCTTAGGATTCACAGCAACTAATAAACTGCTCGATGGCAGGATGAAATCAACATTAAGTACAGATTACGTACTTAATCTTGGTCCACTCTGGAAATTAACAGGACAATATGTAGCTGCAATGGATAATTGGAATATACTGAGAAACGCTGGTTATGCCAGGTTTGCTGCCGAGAATAATTTTTTTCACTGGCATATCAGGTATTCTTATACCGAGGGTAATGGATTTAAGGATATCTTCAATGAAACCGGATACATCAATGATGATAACAGGAATGAATTCGATTCCGATTTGTCATACAAATGGTGGATGAAGAACTCTCCGATCAAATATCTCTCACTCGGTACTGCAAATAACTGGTATTGGAACGATGATTTTACAAAGTTCATGAGCTGGAACATCAATGAAACAGCCGATATCTACATGATGAATAAACTGAACATCGGGTTTAAGTATAATAATGAATACAGGTTCTTAAAATCTGATAGCAATGACTATTATAATTACTATTATGGGATAACTCTTGGTTATAATTCCGAAGCATATAATAGCGCCAGACTAATTTTCAGAACCGGACGGAGTTTTGGTTCTGACTATTATTCATTTGAGGCTGCCTTTCAATTAAAGATCCTTGACAGGATTGCATTTGAATTAAAACCCAAGTATATTAACTTTACACCAGAAACAGCTTCTTTTAGAACTGCCATCATAAACAGTCTGGCGGTAACCTATAATTTTACAAATGATCTATGGGTAAAACTAATCTTCCAGAATAACACTTCGAATGATAAGATATATGTCTACGGACTTTTCGGTTGGAGGTTTAAACCACCATTCGGAAATCTTTATTTCATTGTCAATCATATAGAATATATAGATCCAGGTGGGGTGTTTCAGAACAAATATATTGGCTACTTAAAACTTACATATCCTATAATGATCAGGTAATTAAAGTCAGATCATTATTATCTATATGTTAGCTTCCCGGTAATACGTGGAGAAGCCAGTGACTCAGACCACTTTAAGCCGGAGTAAATTGACCATCCCTGGCCTGAATTAAGTGCTTTTTATTAAATTTATCAATTCAACAACCGGTCACTAATGATTAACAATAATCTTTAAAATATCATCCCAATTTCCCTGGATAACTCTTAACTTAGATTCCATTATGAAAGTGTGAGCCAGACATAAGTAGGTGATGGTTTTATAAAAGTGGGTTCTGAACTCCACTTTTTATCTTAGAAATTTTTTTACGATAATAGGTGGTTAGCCTTTTTGTTGACCCGGAGAAGCTTCTATTATCTTCATAGGTGACTTTGTTGGAATAATCCGGTCAAGTTTTAATCCGGCAGATTCAAACAAACTTTTAAATTCCTGTTCTGTCCGTTCAGCGCCACCTAACATTACCTGCATGTGTAAATCATAAAACAACGACCTGAGTGAATAGGGTTCTTCAACAACCTGTTCAACAAGTAGTATTTTACCTCCGGGCTTGAGGCTTTTGGGGCAGTTCGAAAGTATCTTTACGGCGTTTTCATCATTCCAGTCGTGGATAATGGTTTTCAGAACCATGCAATCAGCAGAGGGTATGGCATTAAAAAAACTTCCGGTAACTATATCAACTCTATCAGCAGTGTCTTTTAATACGTGGTTTTTTACGGCATTTTCCATGTCGAATAGTATCCCTTTTGACTCGGGCGATTTCTCCAGAATGGCTTTGAGCAATAAACCTTGTCCTCCGCCTACATCACAAATCGTTTCGAAAGCACTGAAGTCGTAACCTTCAGCCACAGCAGGAGCAACCATGGTTGTCATAACTGTCATATAATGATTAAAAGGATTGCCGTATTCCTGATTCGCATCAAGAAACTGAAAAAAGGGTTGACCAAAAACATGATCGAAAGCAGGATTGCCTGTTTTCAGGCAATGCTCAAAATTCATCCAGCTATCGCGCCATGGCGGTTCACCTATAAAATATGCCGAACCAAATAAACTTCCCGACGTATTCTTTAGAAAACAAAGTCCTACTTCAGTAACTGAATATTTCTTTTCAGTAATGTCCACTAAGCCAATTAGTGAAGCATATCGCAAAGTCCTTGCTAATACGTTACTATGAAGTTTACATTTTTTGGCAAGTTCATCAATTGAACTGATTCCCGAATCAATTGTTTCAAGAACCTCATTTTTAATAAGTGAATAAAGGATAAATGAATTCATCATTCCTCCCAGAATCTGAAATGCACGGAGTGGTGCAGGTACTTGATTTTCCATATTCTTATATTGTTTTCTAATCGATAATAATTTAGCTTCGGCTACAGAGGTCAATCTCATCCGGAAAAAAGTGGTCAGGGGTTAATATCTCACTCTTTCAGCACCCCCGATAATATGGTAAGGAGCTATCAGCAGCCTGGATCATTTATACATTCAGGTGCTTCGGCAGAATCCGGAATACCGTCACCATCAGTATCTGAATCTGAGTGACACCCTGCCTTGCATACTATCAATTGCTGATTACAAAATTCAATCAATTCAGGATCTAAAGAACCCCCGATACATGCGGCACAATCAGCTATGCAACTTTCCTCACATGGATTACCGGGGGGAGGGGGAGGGGGAGCATCAGAACAACTGCCCAGTAAATCTCCGTGTGCCAGGTGATTCTGAACAGCATCAGGACTTACCCATATTTCTTGTTTGTTGGCAGGGTTTCCCGGAGGAGTGTGACATATCAGAACTTTTCCCTTCTTTTGATCTTTGTCATGTTTCTCAATATGCTTTTTTCCCTTGTTCTCTTTTTGATTTTTCCCGTGGCCTGCGGCAAAGAGGTTACCATTATCAATAGACATCATTCCTTGTGAAAAAAGTCCGATAACGGTAATCAATAAAAAAGCTGCTAATTTAGATTGTGTTTTCATATTATTGATTTTAGTTTATTCTTCAATTAATTGTGTTCTGATTATATCTAATACTTTATTAAATAATTAAGACATATATTCTATTTTGTTACCATCAACCATTGTTATAATGATTTTCATGTACTTTCTATATATAAAAATATAAAAAGATATTAAAATCTTATAATTGTATTGTAAATATCATATTCTACTATTTTCTGTTCCAGGTGAAGAATCATAGAAAAGCCGGTGACTCAGACCACTTTACGCCGGAGTAAATTGACCATCCCTGGCCTGAATTAAGTGCTTGTTGTTAAAATATTTATGAAAATTGCAGTTGGACCGGCCAGATGTGGTCAAGTTGTCTGGCTTTTGCAACTATTCAAGCTTTTTATTAAATTTATCAATTCAACAACCGGACACTAATGATTAACAATAATCTTTAAAATATCATCCCAATTTCCCTGGATAATTCTTAACTTAGATTCGATTGTGAAAGTATGAGTCAGGCATAAGTAGGTGATG
>Ga0154553_1034_pt1 | contig 38581 bp, 30 predicted proteins | sample RifGroF2_FD_105696 | JGI IMG/M metagenome (GOLD analysis project Ga0154553, IMG submission 105696) | Bacteroidetes bacterium GWF2_41_9 | reverse complement strand
GGAACTAAAGGCACACTTTACACCAATGAGAACGATTATAAGATAGTACCTGCCAAACCAGGTCAGTTCTCATCATGGGATAAGCTCATGGATGCAGAGGAGTACAAGCTGGAGACACAGGACACTCTATTGCGCGATAACAGCTACGCGAACAGTACCGCTAACCTTATTGGCAACTTCCTGGAGTGCATAAAATCGAGAAATGAACCATTCTGTACACTTGAGACAGGTCATCGGTCAACTACTATGGCACATCTTGCTACAATATCGATGATAACAAAAGAGAGACTTGTCTGGGATAAGGATAAAGAGGTGTTCTCCAATTCGGAAGCAGCTAATAAACTGCTTGGTTATGAATACAGAAAGCCATACAAACTTTGAAGGTGTCGGTCCTGGTTATCATAATTATATATGGTAATAAGCATTGAAGCGAAGTTGCAAACTTCGCTTAGCAAAGCAAAAGCCAAATGTAAAACCAAATGCCGGTAGCCGGTACGGATTATGCTTCGCTAAATCCTCGCCAGCAATCGCTTCAGAGCTTTAAATAATCAGTGCCATAAGGTGCCCTCTGATCTCTTCGCAACATTGAATTGGCCTCTTCGCTGTTTGAAAATACCTCTTTTTCAGGATCCCATTTCAAGATTCCCGGAACCTTCATTGCTATGTGGCCAATAAGACACAGAGAACAGGATCTGTGACCCACTTCAACTGGTGAAATTGTCGTTTTCCTGCTCCTGATGCAATCGAGCCAGTTGCCATGATGTTCGGTGGTCTGGTACAGGTGTATTTCATTTTCCTTTATTTCTGATGTAAGAATAGCAGGATCACTGGCTTCGAGTGCCGGAGTGCCGGCATGAGTAACAAATATCCAACCGGTATCTCCCTCATATCGTACACCATATTGATAACCGGTGCCGGCAAACATTGTAATACCATTACTATATTCAGCCTTTAACATGAAATCCCCGTGAACGTTCCATATACCCGATCGCGGGAACTGCGCTATAGCCTCAACTGAAACCGGACCGGTATATTCTGTATCCATGCCCCATGAACTGTAATCGAAGAAGTGCGATCCCCATCCTGTTATCATGCCAGCTCCGAATTGCTCATTCCGCAGCCATCCTGGCCTTGAAAAATCTTTCTGCGGATGCACTCGCAACTCATTGTAAAAAACCTCCGGTGTAGAACCCAGCCAGGTATTGTAGTCGAAGTTTTGAGGCACCGGCATCCCGGTTACAACAGGACCTGGAGGATCACCCGGCATACCTATCTTCACTGTGTGAATCTTTCCAATCCTTCCGTTTAGTACAAGCTCAGCAGCCTTACGGTAGCGGGGTTCGGAAGACCTGCACTGGGCACCGACCTGAAGAATCACACCCTTTTTATTTACTACATCACTAAGAAGCCGTCCCTCTCTTACAGTGAGGGTAAGTGGCTTTTGAATATATATATCCTTTCCCGCAATAGCTGCTTCAATTGCCGGTTGAGCATGCCAGTGGTCAGGTGTGCAGATGATGACAGCATCAACAGACTTATCCTGAAGCATTTCCCTGTAATCCCTGTGCATTTTAACATCCGGATAGTTTTTCCTGCCGGTCTTCTTCTCATAATACTCCTCAATCATCCTTTTGCCATCAGCCATCCTTGAGCTGTCAAGATCGCAAACCGCAACTATCCTGGCTGTATCATACTTAAGTATTTCAGGCAGGTTATGCTCACGGGCTATCCTGCCACATCCGATAAGACCAATATTTATCTTATCACCGGGAGGATTCTTTCCAAAAACATGCGAAGGGACCACAGTGGGGACAACAAATATTCCGGTAGCTGTGGCCAGTGAACTTTTCAGAAATGATCTTCTTTTCATACTCTCAGGATTTTTGAATAAAGGGAAGTTTATTTGCGGCAAATTTATCGAGATAAAGAACTGCACTATCATGCATTCTTAAAACTGAGGCCGGACATTCTGTATTTATTTCTTTCGTAATAGTATTGAATACAGCATCTGATTTACGCTCGTCGGGAACAGCGCAGCATATATTCTTGCAGTTCATAATAGCAGTAATTGTCAGAGTTATGGCTTTCTCAGGAACATCACTTATCGAGGGGAACCAGCCCTCCCCCACCTGCTGCTTCCTGCATGCTTCATCAAGCTCCACAACTTTCAGGTGTTGAGGATCGTTAAAATCAGCAACACCGGGATCGTTGAAAGCAATATGCCCGTTTTCTCCGATACCGATACAAGCAACATCAACAGGATTAACTTTCAGCAGGTTTTCATACCTTTTTATCTCTGTCGTAATATCAGGAGAATCACCATTGATATAATAAACGTTTCCGGGATTAATCTTTTCGGCAATCCGTTCCCTGAGAAACCTCCTGAAGCTTGCAGGGTGATGTTCATCAATTCCGATGTATTCATCAAGGTGAAACAGGTTTATTTTATTCCATCCGATATTCATCTGAAGCAGAGCATCATGCAAAGTGTATTGAGAAGCACCTGTTCCGAGAATGAGGTTAGCAGAGTTCTTCTCTTTTATTGCCATACTGAGTTTCTCTGCAACAAAAACTGCTGCATGCTTACCCATATCAACAGACTCAGGATAGATCTCAACTCTAAGTTTATCTTTATAAAACACCTGCTTCTTCATCCTCGTGAGAAATAGGTCAGGTCACTATGCCTGATATACAAGGTTGCCGTAAACAAAAGTTTTTTCTATTTGCACATTATCTTCTCTAATTGAAAAAAGAATAACGTCAGCCCGCTTACCCGGTTCAAGCGATCCCCGGTCGGAAAGATTATGCAAACGGGCAGGATTGGTTGAAGTCATCTTCAGAGCATCGCCTGTGCTGCACCCTGTCACTTTCATAATATGCGATAATGCCTCAGGAATCGGGGTAGCTGATCCATATAATCCCCCTTCCTGACCTGAAAAACGAAGGTGCCCGTTAGGTGCCTTTTCTATTGTTTCTCCGGTTTTCAGCTTATACTGACCAGCCGGCAACCCGGCATAGCTTGTCAGATCAGATATTATAATAATGTTGTCGGCTCCTTTAATTTTGAAGAAAACCTTCAGGATTTCCGGGGGAAGATGAAAGCTGTCAGATATTATGCTAATCATCAGCCTGTCGTCAGCAAGCTGAGGCCATAGAGGATTACGATGCCTGTTTATTGTGGAAGCGCATCCATTGCCCAGATGAGTCGCAAGGCCGGCTCCTGCATCAATTGCCTGCGTAATAATATCTGCGGAACCGTTATGATGCCCCAGCGAGACAACTACGCCCATCTCCCTGCATTTTCTTATGAACTCCATAGCTCCGTCAACTTCCGGGGCCATTGTCATAAGGAGTATCTTCCCGTTTGCACTTTTATATAATTGGCGGAACTCTTCCAGGTCAGGGTTACGGACATGTTCCCTGGGATGAGCTCCCCTGTAACCGTCAACAGCTGATATATATGGCCCTTCCAGATGTAGTCCGGGTATTGAACCAAGACTGGATGGATCATTCATGGCATCAGACAGGATGGAAATATTCCGGATAAAGAGCTCAGGGGAATTAGTTGTAAGTGTTGGAAAATAGGTGGTTACACCCTGTGTCCACATAGCTTTTGTAATATTTCTTATCTCATCAACCGACAGTCTTTTACTCTCGGAAGCTGGATCATCAGCCCCCTCGAGCGAAAAAGATATACCATTATAACCATTTACCTGGATATCGACAAACCCCGGGGCAACTATAAGAGAATCAGCACCATCTGATAAACTCTTATGTCTTTCAACTTTCGTTATAATGCCATCTTCAAACCAGACACTTACCGGCTTATGATCCAGATAACTTATCCCTTCAACTCTCCCAACTAAATTCTTCCTGTTCATTATGCATTTTAATTCTTATTATTTAAACATTTTACTGATCACTTTTTATCCTTTTTAAGGAAATACTCAAAGAAGTTATATATCTGTTCATTGGATTCGAAATCCGGAGAATGTTCAGTCCTGTTGGTCATGCCCACCCTGTTCTTATAACCCAGCATTCTGTTCACAGCAACTGAATGGTTCAATGGGATCCACCGGGCAGGGCTGTCTTCTGAACCACCCGACACAAGGAAAGGACGTGGAGCCATAAGTGCATGAAGCTCATGCAGATCATAACCCTCCTTACGTAGTCTCGGATAGAGACCTTTCGCTCCGTCAACATTGCCTGTTTTGCGCCAGGTATTATCCCATGGAGGGGGATAGTACCCCAGATACCATGGTTCCCAGTAATTGACATTGGGCCGTGAGTCATCAAATACAATACCCGGATCGGACCATACTGAACATGTAAACTTATTAAATAAACATGATGCAAACATCGCCCACTTTCCGCCATAAGAATGTCCCATGATTCCAATCCGTTCAGGATCGACCTCAGGTAGCTCAGAAAGCAGAAACCATGAATTTGCTGCAGCGTAAGCCAGTACAGACAGGGGCTGCATGGAAGAATTCTGAATATCAGGGTAATAGAGAGAATATGTTTTTGCTTTTGTTGTTTCAGAAGTGCCGACGGAGAGAGTTACAAAACCGCGTAAAGCAAGCTGATGAGCAAAATCGCGGTATTCCCTGTCTCCTGTCCCTGCCGAGGTCTCGGGTTCATAATATACTGTTATCACTGCTGGTCGCTTTCCATTACCATCCGGAACAAGAAGATATCCTTCTGTTTTCTGCCCAGGCAACCAGTTATAACGAATCTTATACCTTATATAATTTTCAATTTTTACTTTTTCAATAATCTCCATCTTCTGGTGTTCAATGAACGGAGGCCATTTTCCCATCATTTCATGCCAGGTACTGAGAATCTCATTCCTCCTTTTTTCCCAGTCGCCATGATTCCTAACCTCACTGCCATTATAGAATTTTAGGGGAGAACGGTAGTTGCCGTAATTTTCTTTGTATTCGGCTGGTGGGGAAAAGAAGGGGGCGATTGATGTCCAGGAGGGATTATCAGGAGTTTCATTATTAATTACTGATTGTCCTTTCAATTCACAGATTAAATTCATAAACTGTAACATAAATACAAATGAAATGAATATGATTTTTGAGTTTGACATTTAATTGTTTTATTGATAAATGTTAACTTACCCTGTACCATGAAGAAGGGGCTGGTGGCATTGCCGTCAACCTTAGTATAGTCTTATTGCAGGAACTAATTGAATAAGTTTCCCCTCCTTTTGAAGGAGGGGTGGCCGCAATACAAATATAATCAATGCATTGCAAAGTTTGTTTGCGGCCGGGGTGGTTGATTAGTCTTTCAAATCGATTCATTTCTTGTATTTAAGACGATTCCTATTTGACTTTTCAAATACATAATAAACCTGAACACATTTTTTTTGGTGACTGTCAAGCTAATTAAATCAACCACCCCGGCCGGGAAAAATACTTTGTAAATATCATATAATCAATCTTCCCGGCCACCCCTCCTTCAAAAGGAGGGGAAACTTTAATGACCAAACTGCATCTCAATATTTTAATCCGTTTGCCTTTATTGATCTACCATGTAATTCCTTTCTTAGACTCCTTAGGTTGACGGCTATGCCCCTAACACCTCCCAAGGGAACCAATTGGTTCTCCTTGCGCCTTACGCCATCAGCCTTCTTTACGCATACCACTTCCTCTCCCTATCCATTAGCCCGTTAAGCAGACTGAAAGCTATATTTGCATTCTCAACCACCTGGAAATCAAACATTCCAACACAGGCAAAATCAGCTCCGCTTGTGAATGCATGTTTAAGTCCCTCTTCAGGTTTTATTGCCCCTGCTGCGAAAACCTTATAGGCGATCCATGGTGTTTTGTTCGTCATAAAGAAATCAGCAACTAATTTGTCCGACATGCACCAGATATTATCATGAGCCATATTATGGTCCTCGCCATCTTTTGGAAGTTCAGGATCATTCGGATCGACAGGGGTTGCAGACCAGTATTTATGGCTGTGGAATGTTTTCATGTAGAAATCGGGATTTATTCCATTTGCAACGCAGGCTTCAGGAACCCTCATGGAGTGGGCTGCCGTGCCGGCAATCAAACCCTGTTTCTGAATAAATTCTATTGGGTTTCTCAGATCATCTATCTTATTATCAACCACATTTTTATCTGCGATTCCACCCATCACAAATGCACCAATTGCACCATGATCAATGGCCTGTTTCACGTTTGAAATATCTTCACCTTTCGGATAGGTTTGTGCCAGCCATTGCACTTTACCTCCCCTGCTCCAGTATTTTTCAAGTATCCTTATAGTATTATCATCACACCTGAAAATGGCAGTATTAATTCCGCAGGCTTCGCAGAGCCATAACGTTTCTATTACTTTTTCGTCGGTGAAATATTTCTTTAGCCATGTTGATACATAAATCAGATCTCTTGAGTGTGCAAACCCGCTTATAAGATTTCCCCCTATCATTAAGCGGCTCAGTTCAAGATTCTTAATCTTCCCTGCAGGAACCTTTCCTTTTAATTCCTTTACCGACATTGTTTTACCGAGAAGCAATGATGCACCGCTTACTGCCTGCGGTTTTGCATTCAGGTTTTCCTCTTCAAAACTAATCCATCCCCTTTTCTTTGCCATTCCGAAAAATACTGCTCCAAAGAGAGGTAATACGGCCAGATTCTTTATCATCTCACGGCGGGAAGTATCGACCGTTTCAAGTATTTCATGATTTTCGGATGCCGGAAACTTCTTCTCCTTTTCGACTATGCTGCGGTTAGCAAGGTATCTCTGAAGTCCCCATAGCTGTTCACCTCTGAAAGATGCCAGTACAATCAGGACAATAGCTTCAATAAGGTTGTAGTTGATTATGTAGAAATGGCTCTGAGAAGGTACTGATGAATAAACAAACGGAGGATTGGCCACATAATAGAGCAAAAGAAGAATTGCCCCGGAGATACTTGCCGCACGAGAGAAAAATCCCAGGAAGAGACATATACCAATGATTAATAGTCCCCATATATTCAGAAAATCAACAATCTGCAATGTGGTGTTGTTACTTATGAGCCAGTGAAAAAACCCTGACAATAACCATTTTGATTCCATCAGGTACAGGGCTGCTGACCAGTTTGGATTGAATGCCTTGGCAATTCCCTCATAGAGAAAATGCCAGCCGATGATCACTCTCAGAATAGTCAGAAGCCAGGTTGCAGTTTTGTTCAGATCTTTCATATATCAAAACTTTTTTGACAATATAATAATTCTTTTGAGATCTTCTTCTACTGATCAAGCAGCTGAAGTGCAGTGGAAATTATCCATTCCTTTCCCACAAGCCTTGGTTTGGGCAAAGACGGATCAAAATCGAGATATTCCATTCTTGCTTTAATGGGAGTGCTGACAATGTATGGTTTGCAATTTGGAATAGCTGAAATAGCCTTTTTGGCTCCTTCATAAAGTGCCTTATGAGTCTCTAAAAAAGGATATAGTGCGGCAGCCTCCCTGCTAAGACCTTCTTTTGTTGTTACCGTAACAATATTGTTGCCGAAGAATTTAACAGCCTCCCTGCATGTTGCAACATCGCCTGTTACAAGTATCGGAGGCACCCCAAAATGGCCTGCAATTATTGCAGTCTGTGCAAGCTCGCCTGATTCTACGCCATTGTACCAGTACCTGTTTTCAGTTTTTGACGACTGGGTATGATGAAGAACCCCATCCTTTGTCCCGTTCATGGCATGGAAACCGAACATAACAATGCCTGAGAAGGATTTATCAAGGTTCCAGTGATTTCCATCCGGTTTTGGCTTTCCTGTAACATAGACAGCCCCGGGAACCATTAGATGAGGTACCATTGCCTGGTTGCCATGTCCGTCGATAATCACAATCTCATCAGCTCCTCCATCCCTGAGCCCCCGCACAACTGCAGCCAGGTCAGCCATGAAATACTCACATGCTTTTAAATTTTCCGGAGAACCTTTCTCACGTGTCTGGGTGAAATTGAAAACACCGCTTACTCCTTCAAGATCGGTTTCAATAAAGATCTTAATCTGGGCTGTCAGTGATGTAAAGGATGTGAACAACATCACAATAATAAATGTCAATCTGTTCATTTTCATCTTATAATATTTAATTTCTCTATAGAAAATTTTCTTATTAACCACGGAGTTGCACTGTGTTACACGGGGTATTCACGGAGTTAAATACAGTGTAACTCCGTGTTAAACTCTGTGATACTCCGTGGTTTATGCTATCTTTTGAACGGACCAGGGAAACTGATCAGGTCTGTGCGTGTCTTACCGTTTTCAGTTATCCTGGCAAGAGTATAAACAGTACCATCATCGCCAATAGCAATTGAGTTTACATAAAGGGGCCGCTGACCATCAGGGTAAAAGACCGCTCCATGGTCGAGGTATCTGCCCGTTGGGATATCATATGTTATCAGGTGCAGATCTTCCAGCCCTTTGGCCTCACCTTTAGCTGTTGATTCGGCTCCTTTGACTCTTTTTCCGTCAACATATATGGGCCCGCCTGTGAGATAGTAAATAGTTCTCCCATCGGGCCCCAGTTTGAATCCCAGATAGCCATAGCTGAACTGATCGCCCATTCCGGTAAGCTTCGACGGTATTGATGTAAGTCTCTCCAGAACATCGATCCGGGGGGCTGAGGGATCAAAACTAAACAGATAGCCGGAGTTGCCATGAACCCCATAAACCTTCTTATCGGGGCCATGCCAGAAAACCTGTCGCCAGTTATAGGCCATGCTTCCTGAAGTGAATATGTCGTAAGTACCAAAATAATCTTTACGCATATCTTCTCCTTCAACTGTCTCAACACTGTTTGCTCCATGTTTCAGGCACTTGATCTGTCCCCCGGCATTTGTCAGAAATACAGAACCATCATCGGGATTGATTACAATTGAACGGCAGACTACACGAAATTCCTCTCCGGGTCCGTCTTCCCCTTTACCTGTGAACGGGCCAAGATCATCCATTTTTTTCGTTGCCACATCATAGCGGAAAAGGATGCCTGTAGGCCATGAAAGCCCATAGATCAGTCCCCGGTCAGGATCCATGTTCATTGTGATTATCCCTTCCCTGTTCGGACCGATGCCAAGATCTTCGAATTTTTTGGTCTTCATGTCGTATGAAAGAAGATGTCCGCCCCTGTATGCCTTGTAATCACCTGAAGGTACACCTGTTTTCTCCATACCATCTATTATGCTGTAATAACCAAGGTGAGTTGCAAAATAGAGTTTGCCGTCCATCTCCACAAAATTCACATGACTTTTTCCCTGGGCCACTACCTTCATATCTTTCTCTCCGCATATCTCAGTAAGGTCGCCAAGATGTTCAATGGTTCCAGTCTTCGGATCAAAAGAATACATCTGACCGGCAACATCCATAAGCTGAGAGCAGAGCACGTAATAAACTTTGCCATCGCTGGCTGTTGATATGCCGTTATAAGTATCGTGGGCATGCTCAAAGCCTGAATTGTAAACTGTAGCAGTGATCTTTTCTTCAGGCGTTGACTGAACTGATGTTACTGCCTCTTTTACAGGTGTTTGATTGCAGGATGCTATAACAGATATGATGCATGCTACAGAGATAAACAGTCGCAATATTCTCATTTTCCTTGATTATTAGTTAGTTATTTGTTACCTTTAATCTTTTCAGCGTTTTTGTGAATTCTTTCAATTGCAGCTGCAATATCATCCATATCTGATTTTTCAGCCAGCAGCATATTCTGCGCAAACCATACGGCCTCTTCACACAACTGGTCATTTGCCGGACATTGATTACGCTCCAGATACTTATTGTAATCAAGCATTTCGGAAGGATACATAAGCTTGAAATTCTTGGTCTGCATTACATTTTTAATGTAAGGCATTTTGTTCAGGGGAGTATAACCGCTTGAACAAGGTATTCCTTCAGCATCAAGAGCCCTGAGAAAATCTCTCCTTGGCAGATCTTTAAACTCCTCTTTTTTATACCGGAACGGGAAGAGGTGAAAAGAAGCTCTTGTTACCTTGTCGTTGAGTTTGTATGGAAGAATACCCGGTATCTTTTTAATCTGGGAACTGAGATAGGCTGCATTCTTATTTCTTATAACTGTCTGTTCCTCGAGCCGTTTCAGCATCGCCAGTCCTATTGCCGCCTGGTATTCAGTCATACGAAGCTTGGTCCCGGCCAGGAGTGTACCTGAACCTACTTCGCCTATCACAGTGCCATAAGGATTACCGTAATTATGATAAGAATAACATCTGTCCATAAATTCTTCATCATCGCTGACAATTGCACCCCCCTCACCGATAGGAATGTTTTTGGGATTGGAAAAGCTGAAGCATCCCGCATTACCGAATGTGCCCATTTTTTTGCCATCTATTTCAGCCAGCCATGCCTGGCAGGCATCCTCCACAACAAGCAGGTTATGCTTCCTGGCAATAGTCATAATCTTAGGCATATCGGCCGGTAAACCAAGGATATGAACCGGCATTATGGCCCTTGTACGAGGTGTTATTTTAGCCTCTATCTTATTATGGTCGATCTGGAATGTCTGAGGATCGGTATCAACGAATACCGGCATGGCTCCTGTCTGAAGTATCGCAACAGTTGAAGCAATAAAGGTATAAGGAGGAACCAGAACTTCATCGCCGCCACCAATGCCAAGCTGAACCATAGAGGCAATAAGAGCGTTGGTGCCATTAACAAGTGCCAGACAGCGTTTTGCTCCGATCGTCGCGGCATATTTCTTCTCAAATTCAGTTACGATCCCGGCTCTTGACCATACACCGCTGCGTATAGCCTTAAGAAGTTGCTCCTCATCAGTTGCCGGGTTCCACTGAGGCCAAACGGGCCACTCCCCGGTATGAATTTTATGCCCGCCAAGAATAGCCGGCGCACCGGTATCCGTTGCGCAATTAGCCACCAGGGTTGGAGTTAATCCGACAGCCACTGCGGCACCAAGACCTGCCAGTGAATTCTGTTTTACGAATTCACGTCGTGAATAGTTTTTTCCTGCCATATCTGTTAGTTTTTGGTTTTTATCAAATTGAATTCAGTTTATCCCGGTTAGCATAAACCTTCCTGATAGCGTTAGTTACATCATCCATGTCAGCCTGTGTTCCAAGAAGCGGTCCAGAAGCCCATACCATAACCATTTCCTGGCAAACCTGGTCACACTTCGGAAGCAACAACTCCTCTTTGAACTTTTTCATCCTTGCTGATCCGAACATCGTTTTATATTCCGGAAGAGTCTGAATATGGTCTGTCCAGGGTTCTCTGTGCAATCCGTTTGCAATGTAGGGACTAAGGCTGATACCTTCAGCTGCAACGGCTTTCAGAAACTTTTCGCGGGGGGCATTATTCCAGTGCTCTTTCTTATATGACCATGTATAAAGGTAGTATGATCCCTGAGTAGTGCCATCATAAAGTTTCTGAGGAACGAGGCCTGGTAAATCCTTAAGCTGCTCCCTTAGATATTTTGCGTTTCTGTTGCGTATATTATGCCGTTCCCTCAAACCAGGCATCTGTCCAAGCAATACTGCTCCTTCAAACTCATTCATGCGGTATTTGGATCCTATAGTCATTGTTCGCCCGCTTTTGGCTGTGCCATGGTTCATTACTGTATAGCATTTATCCATAAGCTCCTCATTCTCACTGACTATAGCCCCACCCTCACCACAGCAAAAAACTTTGCTGGTTTGGAAGCTGAAGCAGCCTACATCACCTATCAGACCTACCATCTTACCCTGGTATTCAGCCATAATTGCCTGGCATGAGTCTTCGATAACCTTCAGGTTGTGCTTCTTAGCGATCTCCATCATCCGCTGCATATTACAGGGCTGACCCATAATATGAACCGGCATCAGCGCCCTGGTTTTTTTAGTTATCTTCCTTTCCACATCATCAGGGTCCAGCTGGAATGATTCCGGATCGAGATCAGCCATTACCGGAAGTGCACGGCTTACAAGGATGCTCTGAATTGTTCCCGGATCGGTATATGGTGAAGTTATTATTTCATCTCCCGGCCCTATACCAAGAGCTTCAACTGCAGTGTTCAGCGATTGTGTTCCGGAACCTGTACTCACACTGGTCTTTATTCCAAACAGCTTTGCAAACTCCTTTTCAAATGTTGGTACCGTTCCGTTTGGTGATTGTATTCTGCACCATATACCGCTGCGTGTAGTCTTTACAACCTCTTCTACCACTTTTTCGTCAACGTATGGCCAGTCGGGCCAGACTTTGTCAGGTGCTGCAGGAGTACCACCAAGTATAGCCAGCTTATCTGATTCATTCCTTACGTGTGTTATATTCCCGAAAGCAGGAATGGAAGCCGCAACTGCAACTGCTGCCGAACCTGCTGCTGTGGTTGCAATAAACTTCCTTCTGGAAAAGTCTTTTGTTTTCATTATATTAAATTGGCTAAATTGAGTTTAATTTATCTCTGTTCCCGTACACTTTCATAATTGCATTAATTATGGCATCCATATCTTCCAGAGTTCCAAGGAGAGGTCCCGAAGCCCATATCATAACCATCTCGTCACACGTACTATCGCAGACAGGGCAGTTCATTTCATCCCGGTATTGCTTCAGTCTTGCGGGAGAATACATTTTCTGATAACTTTTCAGATTCAGGATATGGTCAACCCATGGCTCCCTGTGCAATCCGTTCGACAGGTAGGTGTCGAGGCTAATGCCTTCAGCAGCAAGGGCTTTAAGGAATTTGCTGCGTGGGGCGTTGTTAAAGTGTTCTTTCTTGTAGCTCATCATATACAGATAGAATGAACCACTTTCTGTTCCTTCATACAATTTTTGCGGAACAACTCCCGGGAAACCCTTAAGCTTAGAATTAAGATAGTTAGCATTCCTGTTCCTGATGTCAAATCGTTCTCCGGCACCTTCCATCTGACCAAGAAGAATAGCTGCTTCGAATTCGTTCATCCTGTACTTTGGACCAGGCCGTACGGTAAGGCCTTTACGATTCGTGCCGTGATTCATTACTGTATAACAATGATCCATGAGTTCATCATCATTGCCAACTATCGCTCCGCCCTCTCCGCATGCTATTGTCTTGCTTGCCTGGAAACTGAAACATCCAAGATCACCAATTGTACCGACTTTCTTCCCTTTGTAAACTGCAAGATGGGCCTGGCACGAATCTTCTATCACTTTGAGATTATGCTTCTTTGCAATTGCCAGTAACCGGTCCATGTCAGCCGGTTGCCCACCCATCTGAACAGGCATTATTGCTTTGGTATTCCCGGTAATTCTCCTCTCAACGTCTGCAGGATCGATCATATATGATTCAGGATCAAGATCTGCAAGTACAGGAAGAACATGACTCGAGAGAATAGAAGATAACGTACCCGGATCTGTATAAGGAGATGTTATGACCTCATCTCCGGGTCCTATCCCCAGTGCTTCCACACATGTATTCAAAGCCTGGGTACCTGAGCCGGTGCTTACACATGCCTTTGCACCAAGCATGGTGGCAAAATCCTTTTCGAAAGTAGGTACAGTGCCATTTGGAGATTGTATCCTGCACCAGATCCGGCTCCTGGTGGTTTTTACAATCGCATCCACCATTTTTTCATCTACGTATGGCCATTCGGGCCCTATCTTGCGAGGGATCACAGGTGTTCCTCCCAGAATTGCAAGCTTGCCGGCATTGTTATTAAACGAACTTATATTACCAAATGCCGGCACTGAACCGGAAACAACTGCAGCAACTGAACCAGCCGATACAGTATTTATGAACCGTCTTCTGCTAAATTCCTTTGGTTTCATCTCCATTGTTTTTAATTGAAAATCCTTCTAATATTATTGAATCCCCAACATTTTTTTTGCATTACCTGAACGGATAAGCTCTTTTGTCGCCTTATCAGCTTCATCAGGCCTGAGTGACTCAATCCGTAATAATCCCGTAAGATAATCAAGAACCGGGGAATGTGTACCGAAGGCAAATTTTTCTTTCCCCAGCTTTTTTATCATCTCTCCCGGATTTGTCAGAGACCTGCCTGATGTATCTATCAACAGATCAGTATTTTTAAGCAATTCATCATCAGTACCATCAACATTCATGCTGTTTGCGGCATTTACAATGAAATACTTCGCATCCTTCACTTCCCTGATAATGGGCATGATATCCTTCATTGTCCATTCCTTCGAAATATCCATCCACGACCTTTGCCTTGCATCGACAATACGATGAGTGAATGTCACAATTATACTCTTGTCGCGTGCCCTCTTTACCAGTTCAATGCAGCAAGGATCAGTAATCTCATAATCATGATAGAGAGGGTAAAGACACACTCCCTTCATTCCGAATTTACCTGTACAAATCTCAAAGTCATTCTGCCATCCGCCATAAGTCGGATTAATTACGGCAAAGGGTAGAAAACGATTAGTGAACTTCTTTTTTGATTTCAGTTCTTCAAAAAGTTCTTCATTGGCAGACTGAGTATCTTTGTAAAAGACTCCGTTAAGGTTGCTGACAACCGAGATGTCGACCCCATACTTATTCATCCTCTCCAGAAGTAGTGCACAGGTATTGTATTTAAGCTGTTTAAAAGGCCATTGGCCAACATGTGCATTTATATCAATTAACATCGAAACCTCCCTCCACTGATAGTATTATCTTCTATTTCGCTACAGACTCTCTAATTCCGGCTTTTACTGCCAGCTTTTTCATCTCATTAACGATGGCAGCCTGAATACCAGTTTCCCATTTACCAGGCAATCCATAAACCATCATTGATGATTCTCCCTCATAACCACCCTCCTGTAGAATGGTCTCCGATGGAATATATGCCATATCATCGTTGGCATAGCCTATAATAAACAGCTCAGGGCCAAAGATCTTCTTCATTTCAATTGAATACTCAATAACCAGTTCCCCACCGAATGTCATTATCGGTTGGCTGCCAACCTTCCAAACCTGTAAAGGATAGGGATATGAGGTACGCAAAGCCCCGTTCGTGTTCAATTCCTTTAGCAAATTGGAGGCCCAGCTCTTCTGATATCCCTGGGTTTCATTCTCAATCTTAATCAGTTCCTCTTTTGAAGGAGGTGCAGAAAACTTAAGATCCACTTCTGAATAAGCTGTTGACAGCGAGGGTTCAAGCCCGGTCATTTCCTCCTCAAGAACCCTTTCTACAGCAGCCGCAAGCTCCTTCCCGTATTGCCGGGCCAGTGGAATTGTACGTCGTGGTAACGGGTTCTGGTCAGCTCCGGCGCCCTGGAAGAACATTGCGGTTGCTCCGGGATAAAGCTTCTCCAGTTCAATCTGAGCAAAACCAGGATAGTCTCCGGAAAACTGGTAAATACTCAGGACTGTGGCATGACACGAATAGCCAAAAGCAACAGCCATAATCTTCCCTTCAGAATCAGTTACCTTAAGTACCGGGACTGCATAGTCGTTTGGTCCGTTAAGGTCCGTTACCTGGTTTATTGTCACCTCAGTATTATTCCGCCTGTTGACCTGGAAACGGATTACCCCATTCTGTGAATATATCTTTGCAGGAACCATAGCCCGGATAGCCTCTCCGGTAAGTTCAACAATCTTTTTTTCAAGGCTGGATGAATATTTCTTAATGGTTTCTTTCTGTTTTGTATCAAGAGGATAGATATTAAAAAGGGCACCATCAAGGACAGGACCAGTGTGAGTATGGGAGCAGCTTAGAATGATCTGGGAGCGTGTTAATCCGTATTTTACTGCTATCTGGTTACGAATGCGGTCAGACATTTTGCGCGGATATCCCAGGAGGTCGCTGGTTATTAATACTGCTTTCTTCCCTTTTGCATCCTGGATCGCCAGAACCTTTACCCAGAGTTCAACCAGGGTACCTTCAGATTCATGATCGCGTGCAGCATAGCCTGCAAGCCATATCGGTTCCTGAGGAGTTATAACTGCCCGGGCCAGGCCTGCTTTCCAGCTCCGCTCTGATGATTGTTGCCCGATGACCTGAATTCCTGAGAAACAAACATAAATGACAAACGTAAAAAAGAGTGAAAACAGAGCTTTTTTCTTCATCCTGCAAGATTTGTTAAAACATTTCGGGATAACTCCCTAAAAGTAAGAAATTATGTGATAAGGTTATCTGTACAGAAGCTTTTTTATAGCGGTCATCAACACTTTCTCAGAACCGGGGGCGACCCCGGAAGCTGGTCCCGCTTCATAACCACCTTCCTTATAAGCTATATCGGTACATATATAACCCGGACCATAATCGCCGTATGCAGCCATGGCTACAAAAAGATCCTTTCGCTCCGCTTTTGCTGCCAGCTGATATTCAACAAACAGTTCCCCGGGCATGTGCAGAATACGTGCACGACCCACAGAGAGGCAACCGATATCGATCATTGCCCCCTGCCTGCAGCGGTTGAGCCATGCAATTTTTGGAAGAGTGTTGCTTACAAATGCTACTTCATTTGACCTGGCTATTATCTCTTTCTGCAGGTTTTCGAGGTCGGATGAAGGTGGCAGAGCTACTTTTTCTACTCTCCAGTTGATGGATTCAGGTGTTACAGCCTCTTTTTTTGTTGATTCCCAGGCTCTTTTCATTCCATCAGCAAGGCTTTCTGCCAGAATACCCCGGTTCACTTTTGATCCGTCATTATATTTACCGGCGCCAAGGTTCCCTCCTGCTCCGTTAAAATGAACATGAAGAGCATCAGGAACCGCTAACTGCCTGTAAAATCTTGCAATACCGGGAAAATCAGGATTTGGAAAACCTGTCCTGTAATAGCTCTGAGGATGAGTTGCATAATAGCTTAGTACTGCAACAGGTTTATCATTATTCCAGAAGCTGACTACTGAAACCACCGGGTCAATCAGACCTTCAGGTTCAGCCCTCAGGGCAGAGTCGCCGCAGGCAGTATATCTTGTTGCGCGTATTTTTCCATCAGCACCCTTTATACGCCTGTTCGAAGCGACATTGAATACAATTGCTTCACCCAATCCGATATGTGTAATTGTCTGAGCCTTGCTCATCGAGGCACGTATTGCATCAGCAAGCCTGTTCATAGCATCTCTTGTGAAAGTACTTTCATACCTTGCAGGATCGATCCCTGCTTCCTTCAATATCTTTTCTGCTCCGAAATTGCATGCAGGAGCATCATGCTGATGAACAGTATGTACTGCTACTCTTTCAGGGATGGTACCGGCAGCTTCAGCAAAGGCTTTTTTAAATTCATCCTGACTTTCATTTGCAATCCCAATCCAGTCGAATGAGCATAGTACTATCGGAAGTCCTGCTCCGGCAAGAACAATGCCCCTTGCACGGAGCCCCATATCCCAGGTACCCGCAACAGGGTCATATGCCATATTACTGCCAACAGGAGGTGTTACATCAATGTCGAATACTGCGATTTGAAGAGTTTGTTGCTGGCCTTCTTCTTCAACAACAGGATTGCTCAATGAAGATCCAAACGGGATCAATGATAAAACAAGAAAAATGATTATCATTCTTATCCGAAGAATTTTCCTGGTTTTCATTTTTTATAAAGGATTTGAAGATTATATATCCGTATTGCATTCTTACCTAAGATCATATCTCTGTCAGTCTGATTAAAGGACTGAATATAATCAAGAACTATATTCATCGTCAGATTGTATCCGGAGGAGACTGTACAAACCGGCCAGTCAGAACCGATCATAAGACGTGAAGTATCAAATTCATCAAAAACCACATCAAGGTAAGGTTTAAAATCCTCCTTTTTCCAGTCCTGCCACCTGGCTTCTGTTACCATTCCGGATAACTTGCAGGTGACATTCGGATACCTGGCAAGTTTTTTAATTCCTTCCTTCCATGGCGATAGAATCCTGTTCTTAATACGAGGTTTCGCTATATGGTCAAGTACAAACTTCTGCCCGGGAAATCCCGAAACCAGTTCTTCTGCACAGGAAAGGTGTTTTGGAAGAATCAGTAAATCATAAACAAGATTGTATTTGTCAAGCAGACTTATACCTCTGAGAAAAGAATCACTCAGCATGAAACGATCATCAGGTTCATCCTGCAGAACATGCCTGACTCCTGTAAACTTGCTGTCTTTTACAAATATCCTGATCTGGTTTTCGATATCTTCTGAACATATGTCAACCCACCCAACAACACCTTTTATGAAATCGTGCTTTTCTGCAATTTCCAGGAGCCACCTGGTCTCCTCAAGGTTTTGTCTTGCCTGTACAGCCAGAGACCCATCAAATTTCATCCCCTCCAGTTCTGTTAAAAGGTCGCCGGGAAGAAAATCTCTTTTCAGCACTTTCATCTGATCAGAAATCCAGGAATATTCGGATGTGTTATATTTCCAGAAATGCTGGTGGGCATCTATTCTCATTATGATCAGGCAAATTTCAAAAGAATTTTGAGATGATTTCCAGGTTCCTTTTCAAGCATCATGAATCCATCCTGGATCTTATCAGGATTCAGGATATCAGTAACGAGTGCATCAGGCTTTAGTGTCCCTTTTTCCAGGTTTTGTATGGTTTCTGCAAATTCGCCATGCGAAACCCTTGACGCTACTATCTTTGCTTCGCGCCATATAAGTTCTTTCATCAGAAGCGGAAGTGGCTCATCGCCAAGCCCCAGAACACAAACCGTACCTGCACCACGAATGCTCTGAATGCATCCGCGTACCGGATTAACAATTCCTCCGATTTCAGTATGATGACCAACTGCTTCAAATGCTATATCGACTCCTTTGGCTCCTGTAATCTCCCGTATACGTTCAACCGGATTTTCGATACCGGCATTTATAGTTATTATGTCTGAATAATGAGATTTGGCCAGGTTAAGTCTCTTTTCGAGAATATCAACCATAATAACTGTATGGGTAGTTTTGGTCCTGACCGCCTGAAGAATACTTTGTCCCACCTTTCCTGCTCCCCATATAACTACAGTATCATCTTTTTGAACATTCGCTCTTTTGCAGGCATGAAATCCTATTGACAATACCTCTACAAGTGCTGCATGATGAAGAGGGATTGATGGATCTAACCTGTACAGCATATGTTCAGGCACATTTATAAATTCACCGAATCCTCCGTTGACGTCAACACCAAGCAGTTTCAGGGAAGAGCATGCAGGATAATGCTTCCTTAAACAGGCCGGGCATTTCCCGCACCAGATTATAGGATCAACAGCAACATGTTCACCTGCACGGAATCCGGTTACCTTTGAACCGGTTACAGCTATTATCCCGGCAAATTCATGACCAGGGATAAAAGGTATTGTAGTCCTGGGATGAAACTCACCTTTGAAGATATGCTGGTCACTCCCGCAAATTCCTGCATATGCAACCTTTACCAATACTTCATTATCTGCCGTTTCAGGCTGATCGACCTGTTTCCATTTAAATCGCCCGTATTCTTCAAGTACTGCTGCATTCATTGTTTTCATAACATAATATATTATCAGGATATAATAGATAATTAAACAAATGGGTAATCATTGTCAATCAGACCGTTTTCCTTCATCGCGGTAAAAAAGCCGGATGATACTACATTTTCAACCTCTCCGACATTTCTTTTTACATGACCCGGATTTGAGGTATTAAGCGCAATGGAGGAGACTGCCGGATGACTCATTCCGAAGCTGATACATGCATGTGAAGGGCTTACATGATGTTGATCGCATATCTTAAAAAACGATTCCCTCCATCTGAATATCTTCCAATCCTCAGGATTTCTTTTATCCGGCAACCGATAGTCAAAATAATCACCTCCGATAAGGAATCCCCCATTGAAAACTGCCGAATTAATTATTGTTATACCCCTTTCTCTGAGATCAGAAATGAATCTGACAATATCCATTTTGGTTTTCTTATCAAGAAGTTTATACAGGTTACCAAGGGAACTTGTTCCAAAGATGATGGCCGGGATATTTATCCCTGTGTTTTTTATTTCAGTGTATTTCATTAAAGATAACCATAATCTCTACTTAACATCTCCCAGGTTCTGGGTCATAAATCTGTTCATGAGCCTTTTCAGGAACTCGTCAGTTTTGACTGTCATTGCAATCTCACAGTTTGGGTCTTTGCTTTCATCAATTACAGTATAGGCATCCCCTGAAATTTTTACAAAAGCCGGACGAGTTGTGAAAAGATCCGGCCAGAGGATCATTCCAACAGTTACAGCATCGTGCAAACATGGTTTGCTTCCTCCCCATAATGCCGTAAGACCGCATAAGGCATCTGTCAGGGGCGACTGCCGCAACAGGAGTTTGAACTGCAGATCCTTATCGAACCATACCAGAGTAGTGACATCCAGTCCGCAATAGGTGACTGACGCTTTTGATCCGACAAGCAATTTTGATGCTTCACTGTCGCCTCGTACATTCCATTCCTGGGTAATTACAGGATTTGGATCCTCAACTGTTCCATAACCGGTATAAAATGAACCGAACATCGAATAAACATGTTTTGCCAGTTTAATTGCTTCCGGATCTTTCCTGATTACATCACCAATATTAGTAACAGGACCTACTGTAATTAAAATCACCTCGTCAGGATATTTTTTCAGATTTTCAATTATAAACTCGGTGGCCGATTTGGTAACCGGCCTGACTTTATTAAATCCTTCCGCCCAATAATACTGGCTTGAGTATTCAGCAGGCTGGTCAGATCCAACTACCTGGGTTGTTTTCCTGCCAATTACAATTGGAATATCCTCACGATCTGTCATATATAACATCTTGCCGGCTACCTGTGCACGTTTATCGGTCAATCCGTGATCCATGACTATCCCAAGTACTTCAAATTCAGGACTTGCAAGGATAAGCCCCAATGCAAAAGCATCATCAATATCGCTGCCCAGATCGCAATCAAAGATTATCTTCTGTTTCGGCTGACCCAATACCACGTTAATGCTCAGCATAAAAGCCAGGAACAGAAAACATGTTTTATAACAGTATTTTTTCATTTCAGCAATTGTTAGTGATTCATCTATGAATTTATTCCTGTGATCAGTTCGTCAGAGGTAACCGTAAAACATCCGAACATTTCGAGAAACAGGATTGCCCCGTTTGTCTGTGCCATTGCAGGCTGAGTATCTTTCGATTCCATCCCTGTGGTGCAATCACGGATCAGAATTATCCTGTAACCTCTGTCCCGCATCCTGATAGTTCCGTAATCCCTGTTGATAATGCATGCATTGGTATTAAATCCGGCGTAGAGGAGAAATGCAATTTTATTCTTTTTACAGTACTCGTGAAGTTCCACTCCGTTTGCTACAACAGGCTCACCCTCAAGTGGAACTATTTTAGGATGAAAGGTAAGAGGTGGCATTTTTTGTCTTACCTCCTCCATAGGTTCATAAGGCATTGCAAATGGTTTATATTCACCTGCAGAAGAGAAAAAATCTTCAGGTGGCCACACATCCCGTTTTGGAAATACCTGCTCCTTTGTCTGTATCTTTATCCAGTTAGGACTTGTTACAGCCACTTCAGGTGAAGGAGCATGTATGATTTTTATACCTGAACTCCTCAGCGAAACCAGAAGAGGAAGAAGCTTAGTGTTTATAATCACTTCAGCCCTCGCTTCAGGATCTTTTATATAGTGACGCTGCCATACATCTACAAGAACAACAGCTGTCTGTGAAACAGGAATTTTCCAGTCAAGCTGAGCATGTCGCGTGTTAGCCTCAATCCACTCAACTCCCTTATCAACATGCCACCTGTAATACCGTGGTTTGATTGATATGGTTTTTTTATCAGCAATCATTCTATTATCGTTTGAAGAAAAAACCTTTATCCCCAGCATAGTTCCCGCTCCCGCAAGTGAACTTCTGGTAATGAATTCACGTCTGGTTGATGCTTTTTTCATTAATATTATTCAATTAGGAAAGTTGAATATTGTTCTTCCTTTCATACCGGTAACTCTTACTGATTTGAAATATTCATCCTGATATAATTTAAACTCTTCAACGCTCAATTTTCTGCCCGACATAGTCAGTGGATCAATAAATGTTACATTTTTCCCTGTAAGTGCAGCTGCAAGTGATACATCACCCCATACAAGGAATCGCGGCAGGTGAATTCCCATGCTATAAAAATTTACATTCTCACGATTATCAAAAAGATAACTTACCGGAGCCTGTCTGAGTTTAACCGATTCAATATTTCCATCAAGTGCAGCAAGAAACAGTCCTGCAAGTCCGGCTTCTTTGGTCCCGTCAATACTGATCTTCTCCGCTTTCTTTTCGGAACGGAGGAATTTTGAGACCATTCCGAGCTCATTCACCCACTCTCCGAGAATTGTCCTGCCCAGCCATAATTCAGCTCTTGACAGTGTGTGTAGCTTTCCGTTGTAATCATATGAAAATGATGCAGTTGAAGTCAGCTCTCCTGTTCCTGAGAGATCTACTATTGCAATACCTTCACCTTTCTTTTTATATTCTTCTATCAATGCAAGAGAGAGAGATTCCTTGCCGTCGGAACTGCATAGTATATTATACCCTGCATTTTTTTCAGACGGATCGAGCAGAAGTACCGGAATAATTGTTTTTTCATCAGTTTCAAGAGTGATTAGCTCCCATCCTGCTTTTTCCGAAATCCTACTGACCCTGTAAATCGCAGGTGTAACATTCATTCTCAGTATCTCTTTTAATTCTTCCTTTTTCTTACCGGCATTAACCGAACCTGAATTCAGAAATTCTGCTTTTAGTTCATTTCCCCTTTTAATGCAGTACTGATCTGTAGAAATAACATCATTATCACGCTGACCTGAAGGAAAAACCATCAGCTTTTCTTCCGGAAGCAGAGTGAAAGGTATTTCTTTTTTCGGGCTGCCTGTGCCTTCATTTTTCAAATGCAGGTCGAACCATCCCAGCATAGCTTCACGATCCTCTGCCATATATCCATGAGGAAGCTCAAATAGCCTGTATGCTATATTATTCTCCTGCCCGGCTGAAGTAAATGCTTTTTTTGCATTGTTATAACTTCGTAACATCTCGGAGGGGAAAAAAGTGGGATTATCATCTTTTGTGTGATTTAGAAGCATCACAGCATTTGCCAGGAAAAGCACTCCGGACTCTTCAGTGAAGGTAAGTCCGTCCACCAGCAATTCACATATACAGTTCGAACGCATGATATAAGATTCAAAGGTCCCTACGCTTACAACAGGCACAGCAGCCTTAACGCGTTCATCAACAGCTGCAAGCCACATCGTCTGGTTTCCTCCTCCGCTGGCACCGGTAGCTCCGATTTTATCAGGATCAACCTGAGGAAGAGAACAGAGCAGATCTACCCCTCTCATATTGTCGGAGACCTGGATCCCAAGAAGACTTTCTCCCAGGTTCATCAGGGATGCTCCCAGATTAGAACCATGGTATTCAAAATCACCATGTGTGGTTGTTCTTTCACCGGAACCCCAGGGGTCAACTGTAAGGCAGACATATCCGTTTGTGGCAAGAGTATGGCCAACAGGCTGAGGACCGGTTGAATCTATTTTCCCTTTCCGCCAGTGGCCAGGCATATTGATCACACCGGGAAATGGCCCCTTTCCATCCGGAACAAACAGATTTGCTGTTGCATATACTCCGGGACGGGTTTGAAACAGGATATTTCTGACTGTATAACCCTTCATCTGAACCGAACCTTTTTCCCTTATATTTAAAGGAAGGTCATGATCAATTATAATACCGGCCTTTTCTATTATTTTCTTTCTCAGTTCAGTTTTATACTGAATAAGTTCCTCCGGTTTATGAGGCAGGACATGTCCTGCGAATTTTAAGGCAGCCTCATATCGCAGCTTCAGGTAAATCAGGTCAGAATGGTTTTCAGCCAGTACACTGGGCAGACTGTCGGTGGTGGCGGAGATCATCTTATCATCCTTCCCGTTTTTACAGGATGAGATCAGTAAAAGAAGAGTGAATATCAGAACCGGATAAATAATCTTCATAATGAATCAGATTAAAGCAATTTGTATCTCATCACATTGATTTTCTTCGTTTACCCCGACCCCAAGGGGAGCGAAGAAAATCAATTTACTCCCCCTGGGGCTGGGGTAAATAAATTGATTTTCAAGCGACGTTTAATTGTTTATTCAAGATTGCCGATATTCATTCAAATTAATTTATTTTAAGCTTATACCAATTAATGGCATTTTCGCTGTATATCTTGTCTACTACCTCTTTTGGAAGTTTAAGTTCTTTGTATTTGCCTTCAAATTCACCTGAAGTCATCTCCTCTTCACCGGTAAAAAATTTCCAGTCGGAAAGCCATACTCCATGCAATATTTTTCCAAGCTCTTCCCGGCCTTCTGCCCGCATATCCTCAAGATCGGTTCCGTACATCAGCCGGTCCTGGTATTTAATGCAGAAATTGCGGACCTTCTCTCTGTCGCTGACTGACTGATACCTCAGGTGTGATATCCTTGCAGCCATATCAACTGCCATATTCGGGAATTTATCGAGCCTTTTTGCCAGTTCATCAACATTATATTCGAGGCTTCCGAGGTGACAACCTATGAATTTCATATCAGGATGAAGTTCCAGCAGGTGATCGCGTGCATTTATCTGATCCTCGTACGAAGGATATTCCGGATGGATGAACATGTGATACTGAGGGTTATTCCTAAAATACGACGCATCACTTTTTATGGTCATATCTTCGAGAGGAAGCCAGCAGTTCCTTGGTTCTCCAAGATGACCGGTAACGGGCAGGTTTTTACTTTTAATAAAGTCAATTACAGGCTTAATTGCGGGATCATCCACCATGATGAATTTACCAGTCCTGTCCCTGACGGTCATGCCTATATTCTTCCATAGCTTCACTCCTACAGCTCCTTCAGTAATGCTCTTTTCAAGATAAGCTATTACACTGTTACTCCACTGGTCAGTTCCCCATGCTATGGTATCAAAATAGAACGAAGGTTCATAGAAAACCCGGCCGGGATGTTTCCTTACAGACTTAATTGCCATGTCGAGCTGCAAATCAAGTAGTTCCTGTTTTGAATGGTCCACATTTATGGTTATTAGAGCTACATTATCCTCAGCTGCCTGTTCCTCAAAAAATCCTTTGTCGGTAACAATATGAACATGGGTATCTACCTTAAGAACTTTTTTAAAATCCGCTTCGGAATAAAACCCATTATTACAGCCATTGTTACAGATTATCAGGGTTATCAGTGCAACGGAGATTAGTATTTTTTTCATCTGGTAGAATAATTTTTAAAATATTGAAAATGAAATCCATTAACCGCAAAAGGACACAGGAGCTCACAGTAATCAGGGCATACACCTCTGTGCCGTTGCGCCGTTGCGCCTTTGTGCCTTTGTGCCGTGCCGTTGTGCCGTTGCGCCTTTGTGCCGTTGTGCCTTCTATTTTGGCATTACCACATATTCTGCAGCATTCAGGAAGTCGAGGCTCATTTTGCAGCTGGTGAACTGGTCATGATTGTACTCTTCCACCTCAACAATACCGTATTCCAAACCTGATTTGGCTGCATTTGCCCATATTTTTTCAAAATCCATCATGCCGCTTGCTCCAACTTCCTCCTTGTCTTTAATATGCCATAGTTCGAACCGTCCGGGATACTTATTGAAATAGTCAACAGGATTTGCTCCGCCAACAACAGTCCAGTAAAGGTCCATCTCGAATGTAACAAGAGAAGGGTCAGTATTGTTAAGCATGATGTCATAAACCGGTTGTCCTTCAAGCAGGGTTGAGAACTCCTTGTCGTGATTATGATATCCGAACTTGATACCTTTGGCTTTGCACTTTTCACCGATTGCGTTGAAATAACTGCAATACCCCTTAAGAATGTTAATGTCCTGATATGCATTGCCGCCTATTGAAGGCTGAATCATATACTTTACACCAACAGCGGCATGGGCTTCGATACAGGTGTCCCACCATGCCATAGCATCATTCCAGCCGGCTGAATCAGGCAGCTGGCTCCCCATGTGAGAACTCAGGACAAGCAGTTTATTCTTATCGCAAAGTGCCTTGAACCCCGCTGGTGCCATGCCATAAAACATTCCGTCACGATAACCTGCAAGTTCAACAAAAGTGTAACCCATCTTACTGACCTTCTCTAAAGTAACAGGTACATTATTCCTGATTGAATCACGAAGTGAGTAAAGCTGCAAACCGATGTTTTTCTTTGGCGCTTTGGTGCATGAATTCAATGAAGAGAGTACAAGGCCTGAAACAGCCACAAGGATAATAATTGTAAACAGACTTCTTTTTTTCATATATATCAGGTTTAAAATTTTGTGTAAGATAATAATTTTTTGTAAAAAAGGCAGAAGGCGGAAGGCGGAAGGAAAATAATAACACACGACGCAGGGCGCAGGGCGCAGGACTCAGGGCTAATCCATGACTGACCGATCACCGATCTCCGATTACCGATTAGTAATCAATGGTCTTACTCGCTGATAAACTTATACAATGGTATGAGCAGCATCTCTCCCTTCTTTGCCACATAGGAAACGTCCCCTGATCCGTCAGCAGAACCTGTTGTTTGAACGTGAGGATTCATTTTGGCGATAAAGGTCAATGCACGATCTTTACCATCTTCCGAAAAGGATGCAAACTTTGGATAAACAGTGGTTATTATGTCAGAAAGTGATTCCTTTTTAATATACACGACTCCTTTTATACCAGTTTTTGTATTATCATCCTGAACTATGACAACTGTACCTCCCGAAGGCATCCAGTTCAGCCAGTTCATCTCATTCCCGGCGTTCTTCTCACTACCAAGAGTTATAATAGATTCTGAGTAGTATTTCCGGAGAGTCTCCTTGTAAAGAGGGGGAAGCTTAGTGGCCGTTATGTATGAATAAATGAGTCTGCAATTATTGAAATGGTCTATATTATAATTATAATCCTCTGCCGACATCTTTCCACCGTTATTCTGAAGCTGCGCAGCCAGTATTTCTGTCAGGGTCCTGAACTCGACCGATGAAGTGTCAGATTGAGTATTATTCTTAAAGATATAATTTCTTACGGAGCGTAAGTAACTTTCACGGTCAGATACAGAAATAGTGACCGGTTCCTGTGTATATTCAATCTCTTTGGGCACTTCATCAAGCCTGTCAAGGTTTATTATCAGACGTGCAACAGGTCTTCTGCCATCGTCGGAGAGTAAAGGTTCACTGAATGCTGAAACATCCTGTTTATAAGGTATTGCATCAATTTCAAAATTTCCTGATGCTATCCCGCTTGAAAACACTGTAACCTTTATTTTACCAGGAATTCCTGTTGACCTGACAATATTTGTAGCCGTAAATCCATTATACCACTCTCCCGAAATCTGTTTTCCGCTGTTCTCTCCAGTCTCATAATTAACAGGACCCACAAGAGTTGCCGGACCGCTGACAATCCATTTAAGATTGTTTTTTGATCCCTGTATTTTATTTCCATTTGAATCAGTCAGATCTGCAGTAACAATAACAACAGAACCCCTGTCTGCGGTTATCTTATTATGCGATCCCGTCAGGGATATCCTTGCAGCGCCTGATACAGATGATGAGGCAGGTGATTTAATATTACCAGGGTCATACCAGAAGTAAGATGTGGTCGCATCCGGATTGTCCCTGCCGGACAAAACCTGTCTTGACGGATCCTCTGCCAGGGCGAATTCCGATCCTGTGGAAAAGCCTGCATCATTCACAAAACTCCAGAACATTACTGAAGGATGGTTGCGGTTGCTGCGAATGATCTCCTTAACCTTCTGTTCGATCTCCCGGGGTGATGAGTTCCTGTCATTTATACCATATGTTTCAGCATCAATAACGATCCCCGCCTTATCAGCCTGTTCATATACTACCCTGTTATCCTGGTTATATATTGTGCGAAGGAAATTATATCCTTCAGTCTCATCCTTGTATTTGCAATCCATTAATATGAGCCACTCAGGTACTGCAGCACCCAGCCATGGATAATCCTGTCTGCGGTTACCACCTTTCAGATCAATCTTTTTACCGTTGACCGTCAGTATTTTTTCATTGCTGTCCCATTTGGAACTCCTGATACCAAGCGGACTGTAATAAACATCAACCGCACTGTTAGCATCAATCACTTTAGATTTTACCGTGTAGAGATACGGATTGTCAGGCGACCAGAGATGCGGGGACCTGATTGGCTTAAATGTCTGATCGAACATAAAAACCTGTCCCGGATTTATAGCTGATTGAGTAGATAATACCTGGACAGCTTTATTCGCAGCATCCAGGATTGTAGTATTCAGTGTACAATTTTTCTTTACCGTGTAATCATTCCTTACCCAGGTCTGAACTCTTACAACTGCCTCCTTTTCATTAACAACAGGTGTAGTAACGAATGTACCTCCCTCATAAGCAGCAGAACCCTGCATTGGTATATAAAGCTGGTCTTTGAGGACAAGCCTGACATTCCGTATAATCCCTCCGTATTCATAGTAACCACCTTCGCGGTCAGGAATAAAAGGTGCACTTCCTTCCTGGAAATTATTAACTGCAACTGCCAGCACATTTTCAGAACCTTCAGGTTTGATGATGGATGTTACATCAAAATCAAAAGCTCCGTATGCCCCCTGGTGCTCGCCCAGATATTTTCCGTTCAGCCATACCTTGCAATGCTTCTGAACCCCATCAAACTCAATAAAAACTTTTCTTCCAAAATATTCCCTGCTGAGTGCAAACCTTTTCCTGTACCAGCCCCAGCCGGTCCACCAGTACATATTATCATCTTCAGCGCTGTTTACTATAAATGGATGTAATTCACCAGTTGTTTCATAGGTTCTCCAGGTATGAGGAATGCTAATGGCCGTCCACCTTGAATCATCAAATCCAAAGGCTTCATAACTTTTAGGTGTGCTCTCCCTGGGAAAGTAGTTAAAGGTCCAGTTTGAATTTATAACCTGCTCAACCCTTTTATTTTGCTGAATAATGGTTTGTTTCTTCTGTGAAAATGAGACAGAGGAACAAATCAGTAAACAGAAAATAACAGTTACACTCCTCATTATCAATATATTACTTCATCAACAATTCTTATACAAGATAAACATTTTTTTTCTCAGAAGACTCTTATTTTTCAACTTTCAGCCAAATACTTATGATAATGGGTATTTACCGAATGAGAGTTACATTTAATTGTATAAGCCAGTGTACTTTTTGTCTGAAGGCTGGTTTACCCGGAACCGAAGTTAATTTCGTATACAAAAATCTTATAAAAGATTAATAGTTTCATGATATTATGTACAAAAACTAAAAAAAATGACACTTTCTATTGGATGTATTAAAAAAATTTATAGTTTTGTCGGACATAGTTCAAGAAATGAAATTTTCGGTGCTTCATATTATAGTCCTCCTCATTATTGCTTCAGGCACATGATCCGGAAATGATATGTATCACTATAAACATACAGTAGCTTTCCGGGTGACCGGGAGGCTTTTTTTATAATAATAATAAACATGAAGAATATTTTAAGAAGTGCCACAACAACTATAGGAAGAAATATGGCCGGAGCCAGGAGTCTCTGGCGCGCCAACGGCATGAAACAGGAGCAGATCGGGAAGCCGGTCATAGCTATTGTTAACTCTTTCACACAGTTTGTACCGGGTCATGTGCACCTGCATGAAATAGGCCAGATGGTCAAACGGGAGATTGAGAAGAAAGGTTGCTTTGCTGCGGAATTCAATACCATTGCTATCGATGATGGAATTGCCATGGGGCATTCAGGGATGCTTTATTCTCTCCCATCGAGAGACCTTATTGCTGACAGCGTTGAATACATGTGCAATGCCCATACAGTAGATGCAATGATATGCATCAGTAACTGCGATAAGATCACACCCGGGATGCTGATGGCAGCCATGAGGCTTAATATCCCTGCAGTTTTTGTTTCAGGAGGACCAATGGAAGCCGGCCGGATAAAAGACAAATACCTCGATCTGATTGATGCAATGGTTTCTGCAGCTGACAGCAAGATAAGCGATAATGAATTAAACGAGATTGAAAAAGCCGCCTGTCCTACATGCGGGTCATGTTCCGGAATGTTCACAGCAAATTCAATGAACTGTCTAAATGAAGCTCTCGGATTGGCACTTCCCGGTAACGGGACCATCGTTGCAACTCATGCCAACAGGATAAAACTGTTTGAAGAGGCTGCTTCACTGATAGTTGACCTTGCAAACAGGTACTATTCTGAAGGCGATGAATCTGTACTTCCCAGGTCAATTGCCACACGGCAGGCATTTATTAACGCCATGTCGCTCGATATAGCAATGGGAGGATCGACCAACACGGTACTTCATCTTATAGCAATAGCCCACGAGGCAGGTGTTGATTTCACTATGAAAGATATAGATGAACTATCACGGAGAATACCAAATATATGCAAGGTTGCTCCCAGTTCACAATACCACGTTCAGGATGTTAACCGTGCAGGTGGTATACTTGCTATTATGGGAGAACTTTACAGAGGTAACCTTATAGATACTTCAGTGAGAAGGATCGATTATCCATCACTGAAAGATGCCATAGCGGAGTGGGACATTATGAGTAGCAAAGCAAAACCGCTTGCATATGAATATTATAAATCAGGACCGGCAATGGCAAGGAGCCTGACAATGGGATCCCACAGCACTGCTTATAAAGAACTTGATACCGACAGGGAAAATGGATGCATCAGGGATATTGCTCATCCATACAGCAAAGACGGAGGGCTTGCTGTCCTTTTCGGAAATATCGCAAAAAAAGGTTGTATTGTTAAAACAGCCGGATTTGACTCTACACTCTTTAAATTCACCGGGAGTGCAGTAATTTTTGAATCCCAGGAGGATTCGGTTGAAGGAATATTGAATGGAACAGTAAAAGCCGGAGATGTAGTAATAATAAGGTATGAAGGACCAAAGGGAGGGCCCGGAATGCAGGAGATGCTGTATCCGACTTCTTACCTGAAATCAAAAGACCTTGATAAAAAATGTGCACTTATTACCGATGGCCGTTTTTCAGGAGGTACTTCCGGCCTTTCAATAGGCCATGTCTCACCTGAAGCAGCATCAGGAGGAGAAATTGCTCTTCTACACAATGGCGACATTATTGAAATAGATATAACTGCCAGAAAAATTAATGTTTTATTAACAGACAGTGAACTTAATGAAAGGAGAAATGTTGAGATTGCTAAAGGTAATCTGGCATATAATCCCGAATCGCGAAATCGTGTTATACCACAGTCATTGAAAGTATATGCAACATTTGTTAGTTCGGCTGACCTGGGAGCGGTAAGGGTGATATAAAGACGCAGGGCACAGGGCACAGGGCACAGGGCACAGGGCACAGGGCACAGGGCACAGGGCGCAGGGCACAGGGCACAGGGCACAGGGCACAGGGCACAGGGCACAGGGCTAAAAAACAATGAAATAAATAAAACCTATAATGAAAAAACAGGACTGCAAGACCGCAGGACTGCATGACAACAAGACAAAACAATATGAAGACTGCAATGGTTAAGGAAAAAGCAAGTAAAATTACACCGGCTGATAAGGATAACAGGATCTCGGGAGCAGATGCTTTGCTCCAATGCCTTATAAAAGAAGGTGTTGATACCGTTTTTGGTTATCCGGGCGGGGCTATTATGCCTCTCTATGATAAACTTCTTGATTATGAGGATAAAATAAAACATATACTGGTAAGGCATGAACAGGGTGCAGCACACGCAGCCCAGGCTTTCGGAATGGTATCAGGCAAACCGGGAGTCTGCTTCGCTACTTCAGGCCCCGGAGCAACAAACCTTGTTACCGGAATTGCAAATGCATTTCTCGATTCTGTACCGACAGTGTTTATCACAGCCCAGGTAGTTTCACATCTTATAGGTACTGATGCATTCCAGGAAACAGATATTATCGGAATATCAATGCCTGTTACAAAATGGAACTGCCAGGTCAAAAATGCACAGGATATTCCGGATACCATTGCCAAAGCATTCTATATTGCCAGTACAGGACGCCCGGGTCCGGTCCTTGTTGATATAACTAAAGATGCGCAGATTGAAAAACTCGATTTCAAATATAATAAATGTGATTATCTGAGGAGCTACAATCCACGACTCCCGCTCCGTACCAAGGCTATGGAATCAGCTGCAATTATGATCAATCATGCTGAGAGACCACTTATTCTTGCAGGACATGGAATACTCCTTTCCGGTGCTGAAAAGGAATTAAGGGAATTTGCAGAAAAAACAGGAATACCTGTTGCTGTAACTCTACTGGGCTTGTCCGCCTTTCCTTCCGATCACAGGCTTTATGCCGGTATGCTCGGAATGCATGGCAATTACGGGCCGAACATACTCACAAACCAGGCTGATCTGATAATAGCCATCGGAATGCGTTTTGATGACAGGGTAACAGGTAACCTCAAAAAATATGCGAAGCAGGCTTCAATAATTCATATTGAAATTGATGATGCTGAGATAAACAAAAATGTTGCCGTTGATGTTGAGATACATAATGATGCACGGGAAGCTCTCAAACACCTGATACCTCTGGTAAAACAAAACTCATTTGAAAAATGGATCAGGGAATTCCGTATTCATGATAAAACTGAATATGATAAGGTTATTAAATATGAAACTAAACCGGAATCGGGCGAAATAAAAATGGGTGAAGTTGTCAAACTGGTATCGGATATGACAAAAGGTGATGCAATAATTGTTACAGATGTAGGGCAGCACCAGATGTATGCAGCCAGGTATTACAAATACACAAAACCAAACAGCTGGGTTACATCAGGGGGCATGGGGACAATGGGTTTCGGACTCCCGGCAGGTTTAGGAGCCAAGCTTGGCTGCCCCGATAAGCATGTAATTACTTTTATAGGCGACGGGGGGTTTCAGATGACTATGCAGGAACTGGGAACAATTATGCAGTACAACATTCCTGTCAAAATATTAATTCTCAACAACAATTTTCTCGGTATGGTAAGGCAGTGGCAGCATCTTTTCTTCGATAAGAGATACGCCTCGACCGAAATGGATAATCCCGACTTTGTAGCAATCTCAAAAGCATTTAAGATCCCGGCCAGGAAGATCGTAAAAAGGGAAGACCTGAAGAATGCGCTTACAGCGATGCTTGATGCTAAGGGCCCCTACCTGCTTGAGATAAAGGTTGAAAAACAGGAGAATGTATTCCCGATGATAGCTCCGGGTGCCGGGGTAGGAGAAATAAGACTCGAATAGAGAAAGAGGAGAAAGGGAGAAGAGGTGAGAGGGAGATTTGATAATTTGAAAATTTGAAAATTGATTTTGATTTCAAGGAAATCCGACAATAAAATGAAACAGGAATATACAATATCACTTTTTACTGAGGATCATATAGGTATCCTGGGGCAGATAACAATTATATTAACAAGGAGGCAGATTAACATAGAGAGTTTTACTGCTTCTGAATCAGCAGTACAGGGTGTTTATCTCCTTACAATTGTTGTTACAACAACAGATGAAATGGTTCAGAAGGTAGCTAAACAGATGGAAAAGCTTGTAGACGTATTAAAGGTATTTGTACATACTTCCGAACAGATAATTTATCAGGAAATTGCACTCTTCAAGGTATCTACCAAATCACTGATGAGCGGTAATATAATTGATCATATCGTCCGCTCTCACAATGCCCGGATACTGGAGGTCTCACCTGAATATATGGTTATTGAGAAAACAGGTCACCGTACTGAGATATTAAAGATGCTTACCCAGCTTGAATCTTATGGTGTTCTTCAGTTTGCAAAATCGGGAAGGGTTGCTATTACAAAGCAGGTTAAAGAGCTCAATTCATATCTGGAGGAGATGGATGAAGCAAATAATGTGAGGCCTGAAAAAATGAAATCACTTAATTGATAAAGGCTGAAGGCATAAGGCTGAAGGCTAAAGGAAGAATAAATTTTTAAAATAAACTCGAAGGAGAAATAAAATTAATCAAATACTTAATACTTACAATCATGGCAAAAATTGATTTTGGCGGAGTTCTGGAAAATGTAGTTACAAGAGAAGAGTTTCCTCTTTCTAAAGCTCGCGAAGTTCTTAAAAATGAAATTGTTGCAGTTATTGGTTATGGTGTTCAGGGACCTGCACAGGCAATGAACATGAAAGATAATGGTATAAATGTGATAATTGGACAGGCTCCTGAGTTCAAAGCTGACTGGGACAAAGCTGTTAAAGACGGATTTGTTCCCGGTAAAACCCTCTTTCCTATTGAAGATGCCGTAAAAAAAGGAACTATCATCCAGTATCTTGTATCTGATGCAGCTCAGAGAATACTTTGGCCAAAGATCAAACTATGCCTCAAAAAAGGTGATGCCCTCTATTTTTCACACGGCTTTTCAATAACCTATAAAGAGCATACAGGAGTTATTCCTCCGGCCGATGTCGATGTCATACTCTGTGCACCTAAAGGTTCCGGAACAAGTGTACGTCGTAATTTTCTTGCAGGTGCAGGGATCAATTCAAGCTATTCCGTTTTCCAGGATTTTACAGGCCGGGCAGAAGAGAGGACAATCGCTCTTGGTATTGCCATCGGCTCAGGATATCTCTTCCCTACAACTTTTGAACAGGAAGTTTACAGCGATCTTACAGGTGAACGCGGTGTTCTTATGGGAGCACTGGCCGGTATTATGGATGCACAGTACCAGGTTCTTCGTGAGAATGGCCATAGCCCATCCGAAGCTTTCAATGAAACAGTGGAGGAACTGACCCAGAGTCTGATCAGGCTTGTTGATGAAAACGGTATGGACTGGATGTATTCAAACTGCAGTGCAACTGCTCAGAGGGGGGCACTTGACTGGAGGCCGAAATTCATGGAAGCAACCCTTCCTGTTTTCAAAGAACTGTACCGAAGAGTAAAATCGGGAGAAGAGTGTGTCAGAGTACTTCAGTCAACAGGAGCTCCAAACTACAAGGAGACACTCGACGCCGAACTCAGGGAACTTGGCGGCTCTGAATTGTGGAGAACCGGTTCAGCCGTGAGAAAGCTCAGACCTGTGAAATAGTTATAATACAATTAATAAGCAATTTATATGGACGATAAGGTCATAATATTCGACACCACCCTCAGGGATGGAGAACAGGTGCCGGGTTGCCAGCTGAACACAATTGAGAAAATTCAGGTTGCACAGGCTCTTGAAGCCCTGGGAGTAGATGTCATTGAGGCAGGATTTCCCATCTCAAGCCCCGGTGATTTCAACTCAGTAGTTGAAATATCCAAGGCCATCTCAAATCCCATAATATGCGCTCTTACAAGAGCTGTCAAAAAGGATATAGAAGTGGCAGCTGAAGCTTTGCAGTATGCTAAAAGGAAAAGGATACACACCGGGATAGGCACTTCTCCCATGCATATTCAGTTCAAGATTAAAACAACCCCTGAAGAGATAATCAAGAGGGCTGCTGATGCTGTTAAGTATGCAAAGAAGTTTGTTGATGATGTGGAGTTCTATGCAGAGGATGCCGGACGAAGTGAGAACGAGTATCTTGCAAGAGTTATTGAGGCTGTTATTAAAGCCGGCGCAACCGTTGTGAACATACCCGACACTACCGGGTACTGCCTTCCTGAAGAATACGGTAGTAAGATAAAATATCTTTTGAACAACGTTCCCAATATCGACAAGGCAATTATCTCAACTCATTGCCATAACGACCTTGGAATGGCTACAGCCAATACGATGATGGGCATCATCAATGGAGCAAGACAGGTTGAGGTAACGATCAACGGAATCGGAGAGAGAGCCGGTAATACCTCACTTGAAGAGATCGTTATGATCATTAAGAGCCATCATGATCTGAAAGTAAGGACCGATATCAATACCAAGCTCATCTACAGCACAAGCAGGCTGGTATCAACCTTAATGAATATGCCCGTTCAGGCTAACAAGGCAATCGTTGGAAGAAATGCATTTGCACACTCATCAGGCATTCACCAGGACGGCGTGCTCAAGAAAAGGGAGAACTATGAGATCATTGATCCTGTTGAAGTGGGAATAAAGGAATCATCAATTATCCTCACAGCCCGCAGCGGAAGGGCAGCGCTTAATCACCGTCTTGAACTGCTGGGATTCAAAATGGGAAAGGAGGAGCTTGATGAGATCTACCATCGTTTCCTCCAGATGGCAGATAAGAAGAAAGATATCAAAGATGAAGACATAAGGATTCTGGCCGGCGTTGTGTTCCAGGGTGAGAAATCAATGAAGCTTGATATGCTCCAGGTAACCTGCGGGAAATCACTGATGCCGGTGGCAACGGTAGGTTTGAAGATCAACGGCGAACTGCATTACGCTACTGCAACCGGGAACGGCCCGATCGATGCCTCTTTCACAGCTGTCAGACAATTGATATCCAAGACTGTACACCTCGAAGAGTTCCTTATACAGGCAATCACAAAAGGCAGTGACGACCTTGGAAAGGTGCATATACAGGTAGAGTATGATGGTAAGTTGTTCTATGGATTCTCAGCAAATACTGATATCATAACAGCATCTGTAGAGGCATTTATAGATGCTCTTGCAAAAATACAATGACCCCCCATCCCCCCAGGGGGGGGCTAAAAGAATAACAGTACTCTTTAAGTCCCCCTTGGGGTCCCGATTGTTATCGGGATAGGGGTAAATTAAATAAAATAATAATAGAATTTGGAAGCAAAAACTCTTTTCGACAAAATCTGGGACGGGCATGTCGTCCGTTCGATTCAGGATGGCCCCGATGTACTTTACATCGACAGGCAGTATATTCAAGAGGTCACAAGCCCGCTGGCATTTACAGGTCTGAAACAAAGGGGAATACCTGTATTCAGACCCGGAAATACATTAGCCACTGCCGATCATAACATTCCGACAAAAGATCAGCATTTACAGATCCGTGACGAATTATCCCGTAACCAGGTTGAGAAACTGGCAGAGAACTGCCGGACCCATGGAATTGAGTTTTTCGGACTCAACCATTCCAAAAACGGTATCGTACATGTTATCGGACCTGAACTCGGATATACACTTCCCGGAATGACAATTGTCTGTGGTGACAGCCATACCTCAACTCATGGCGCATTTGGTACCATAGCATTCGGAATAGGGACAAGCGAGGTTGAAATGGTGCTTGCAACTCAATGCATCCTGCAGCCTAAACCAAAGAAGATGAGAATTTCCGTAAACGGACAGCTTCAAAAAGGAGTGACTTCGAAGGATATAATTATGTATATCATTTCGGAGATATCAACCGGAGGCGGTACAGGATATTTTCTTGAGTATTGCGGATTAGCAATAACAAGCCTCTCCATGGAAGCAAGGATGACAATATGCAACATGAGCATCGAGATGGGTGCCCGGGGAGGATTGATAGCACCTGATGAAACTACATTCGGTTATCTCAGGAAGCTTCCTGTCATCCCGGGAGTTAAAGATTTCGATAAGTCGCTTGCGGAATGGAAAAAGCTGAAGAGTGATGAAGGCTCTGTTTTCGATAAGGAACTTGTTTTTAATGCTGCTGATATAAAACCAATGATCACTTATGGAACCAATCCCGGTATGGGAATGGCTGTTGATGCAACAATTCCCGAAAGTGATGTCAAGGGAGGTGCAGCTTCAGCATCATACATAAAATCTCTTGATTACATGGGCTTTAAGCCTGGTATAAAGCTGCTCGGACATCCAATAGATTATGTTTTTATTGGCAGCTGTACAAATGGCAGAATTGAAGATTTCAGGGCATTTGCAAATATCATTAAGGGGAAAAAGAAGGCGGCAAATGTAACAGCTCTCATAGTGCCTGGTTCAAAACTGGTGGAGGAACAGATGAACAGAGAAGGACTGATACAAATTTATAAAGATGCAGGATTCGAAGTAAGACAACCTGGATGCTCTTCATGCCTTGCCATGAATGAAGACAAAATCCCGGTGGGAAAATATGCTGTATCAACTTCAAACAGGAACTTTGAGGGAAGACAGGGCCCGGGAGCCAGAACACTACTTGCCAGCCCGCTTACAGCAGCAGCTGCTGCTATAACAGGTAAAATTTCCGATCCCAGGGAGTTTTTGAATAATTAATAATCAGCTTAAAATCAGATATATGCCAAAAGTTAAATTTGATATTCTTGAATCAACTTGCGTACCTCTGCCATTTGAGAATGTGGATACGGACCAGATAATACCGGCAAGGTTTTTAAGCGCAACATCGAGGGAGGGTTTCGGTGATAATCTGTTCCGCGACTGGAGATACAGTAAGTCAGGCGAAAAGAACAGCGATTTTGTATTGAATAATCCGAAATTCAATGGAAAGGTGCTGGTCACCGGAAAGAATTTCGGAAGCGGATCAAGCCGCGAACATGCCGTATGGGCAATTTTTGATTACGGTTTCAGAGCGGTGATATCGAGTTTTTTTGCCGATATCTTCATGAATAACTCACTCAACAACGGATTGCTTCCTATAGTCATTCCGGAAGATCTGCTTAAAAAGCTTCATAACCTGATACAGAATGATCCCGGGACCAAAGTTAAAATTGACCTTAGTCAACAAACATTTTCAATATTACCAACCGGAGATAATTTCAGGTTTGCCATAAACCCATACAAGAAGGAATGCCTTCTGAAAGGACTGGATGATATTGATTTTCTGCTCAGCATGAAAAATCAGATATCTGATTATGAGAACAATAAAAGAATGGT